>Ga0265297_10000741_pt1 | contig 90483 bp, 80 predicted proteins | sample Munlanlwell13791_FD_192502 | JGI IMG/M metagenome (GOLD analysis project Ga0265297, IMG submission 192502) | Leachate microbial communities from a municipal landfill in Southern Ontario, Canada - Leachate well 137-91 | ecosystem: Engineered > Solid waste > Landfill > Unclassified | place... | reverse complement strand
TTGTTGCCGTTGACCGTGTCGAGGGAAACATTGCTGGTGGCGTCTTCATTGTCCCAACTGGCCGAGGCCGTCCCGAAGGTGCCGTCGAGGAGCTTGCTCCCGGCGTACTCCGTGGAGTTGGCGATCCGGTCGATCTCGGAGATCAGTTTGTCCTTTTCCGACTCGATTTTGTCGAGGTTGGAGCCGGCGTTCGCCGAGGCGGCCTGGGTGGCCAGTTCCTTCAGGCGGGTGAGCATGTTCCCGATCTGGTCCATGGCCCCTTCCGCGACCTGGAGGAGCGACCCGGCCTCTGCCGTGTTCCGGCTCGCCACCTTGAAACTGGCGATATCGGCCCGGAACTGCTGGGAGATGGCGAGCCCCGCCGCGTCGTCGGCAGCCTTGTTGATCCGGTAGCCCGAAGAGAGGCGCTCCAGTGATTTTGTCATGCCGCTGTCGGCGATGCTCAACTGCTTGTGAGCGTTCATGGCCGCGATGTTATTCTGAATTCTTAATCCCATTTTTAAATCCTCCTTGATTTTGTTGTTTTATCCTTGCGGAATTGTTCCGGCATCCTTGCCGGGCAGATTTGATTGTTAATTTCCATAAACCGGTTTGAAGGTTGCTTTTCCACCGGTACCCATTGCCAATCTTGCTTTCACCTCCTTAAAACTTTTTTCCATGTTTGACCCTAATATCGGGAGAAACGGGAAAATACTTTAATAATTTTTGAAAATAAATATTTACCGCGTCTCCGGCAGGCCATGGCGAGGCATTTAAAGGGTCTTTGCCAACCTCAGTAGTTCTTCATCCCGGGGGGTCAGGGAAAGGCCGGATTCAAGAAGCATCGCCGCCGTACCCCGCCGCTCCATCGCCAGGGCGGCCCGGGACAGCCGGGCAATAATCGCGGTATTTCCCGGTCCCAGCCGGAGACCGATATCCACGGCCGTCTCAAAGGCCTGCAGCTGACCTTTATCAAGGAGAGCCGCAGCGATTGTAAGATAAAGGTCGGCAAGATCGGATAGGGAGTCCAAGGTATGCTCCCCGGGGATGGACAGGGCCTTGAGGAGGCCGTCGCAGGGAGGGAGCATCTCCTCGATGTTTCCCGTTGCGAGAGCCGTCTTGGCAAGGGCCAGGCTGATGTGGATGTCACCGGGGTCGGCGGCGAGAGTCCTTTGGAGAAAGGGCAGGGCCTCATGGTAACGGGAATGCTGAAAGAGCAGGAGGCCAAGATTAAGGAAGGCCTTGGGAGAATCGGGATCCATGACGAGGGCCTGGCGGTATTTTCCCTCCGCCTCGTTAAAGAGCCGCTGCCCCTCCAGGGCGAGTCCCCAGTTTATGAGGGCCTCCGTATGGTTCGGCATCCTGGCGTCCAGGGTCGCAAATATCCGGGCCGCCGCCGGAAAGTCCCGCGTCTCCAGGAAGAGGCGCCCGATGCGGAACAGGACCTCTCCATCTTCCGGGCAGGCCTCATGAATCTTTTGATACAACCGGAGGGCCTCCCCTTTTTTCCCCGTATCCTCATAAGCCCCGGCCAAGGCCCGGCCGCCAGCAGCGAGAGCCAGCTGCTCCGGGGGGACGGTCGCCAACATGTCGATCGCCATCTCCCGCTGCCCGATCTTGAGCAAGTTCAACCCGATCTCGGCGCTGATCTTCATCCGTTCATGTTTAGAGACGGTGGCTACGGCCTTGGCGAGATAATCGATCCCCTGTTCCTGATGGCCCAGATATAGGTGGGCATAGCCCATACTGCGGTAAACCACCCAGTCCCGGTGCACCGTCTCGAACTGGAAGATGGGAAAGGCCCCGATATCTCGGTGGAGCTTCTCACGAAGCTTCAGGAAAGCGGCGCCGTGCTCCAGGGTCTGTTCGTATTCCTTCTTGAAGAAACTGACCTGGGTCAGGCTGTGATGGAGATCGATGCTCCAGTCGAATAGTTCCAACCCCTCCCGGCAGATGGCGCCGGCCTCGTCGAACTTTTCCATGCTTATCAGGGAGGTTGCGGCCACGAAATAGGTCCAGGAGAGCTGGGAGGAATATAAGCCCCGTTCCTTGGCCATCTGCAGGGCCCGGGCGGCCTCATCATAAGCCTCTTTCCACTTTTTTTGGGCCATGAGGGTCATGGCGATGTGGTGCCGGGTGGGGATGTCGTCGGGACGCTCCTCCGCCTGCTGGCGAAGGAGCAGGAGAGAGCGGTCCATCTTGATGTTCATCTTTTCCGACCCCAGGTCATAGCCGTAGTGCCAGAGGACTACCGGGGAGGGGGTGAGGGCCTCCCGATAGATGATCTGATTGTGGATGCGCCCGTCGTAATGGACGCCCCGGCCGCTCCGGAACAGGCGGGGAGAGCTCCCCTCGCTGTAGAAGGCGCCGTCATCGAGATAGCTCCGCACGTTGAACGAGATGACCCCCGTCGGGGCATTTTTGATTAGGGGCCTGATCAGGGGGATCGTCCTTGCCTCCAGTTCCTCGTCGGCGTCCATGATCAGGATCCAATCCCCGGTGGCGTAGGAGATTGATTGATTGCGGTGCTTGCTGAAGTCATTTTCCCAGGGGTGGTGATAGACATGCGCCCCATAGCCCGCTGCTATGGCCACAGTACGGTCCGTTGAGCCGGTATCCACGACGATTATTTCATCCGCCACATCTTTGACGCTCTCCAGACACTGGGGGAGCAAACGCTCCTCATCCTTAACGATCATACACAGAGAAATCTTCGCCCCCCCCTCTGGAAGGTTATGGTGTTTCTTGGTTATAATATTTTTTTTGTCTGATCTTTTACCCATATCTCCCTCTGCTTGTCTCCTTAATAAATACCTGAACCGGGGCCGAAGCGGGATATTCAGGTGGGAACGTACGGATATCCCGGCCGGCATGAACTACTAAAACAGCAATAATGATGCCATCTATAATATAGACTTCCGGTAAAGAAAGAGAAACACCTTTAGCAGGGGAAGAGGGGAGGCGGTTAAAAGGGGAAGGGGTGTCGGCCCATATCTGGCGCACATATTGCAGTATTCAGCAAGGTGTTATTGATCGGGAGTGATCCGGGTCTTCATGGCATGGCCCGGTGGATTGGCGCAAGGCGATGTCGTCGAGCAAGAAACCATCGGCAGGACGGGAAAGGGAAAGGCGTAAGCAGGATGGGTAAGAAGGTAAAGACGGCGAAAGAACTGGAGCGGGGAGAGAAACTCTTTTCCGAAGGCCTTTTCGAAGAGGCAAAGAAGTGCTTCCAGAAACTGGCAAAGGGAATTGGACCATCAAAAGTGGCCCTCAACAATCTGGGCGTCATCGCCCATCAGGAGGGGGATGACGCCGCCGCGCGGCGCTTTTTCCAGGAGGCCCTGCGAATCGATCCCCATTATGAGGAAGCCCGGACAAACAATGAGCGGCTCAAGGAAGAGACAAAACCGGGGGAGACCTACCAGGGAGACACGACAGTTCAACAACGCGAAGAGGCGGCTCCTCACCATCAACCGGCATTACCCGTACCTGGCAAAGCCGTTTCCCCGCCGGGGCAGCGTCTCCGGGTAGCGGTCCTGTGCCTTCCCGGGCTTGATTCCTTCCTGGGGGATATCGTCAATCATCTCCGGGAGCGGTACGAAGTACGCACCTGCTATAGCGGCGACAACACGGCCGTGAATGCCGCCGTGCGCTGGGCCGATCTGGTCTGGCTGGAGTGGGCGAATCAACTGGTCGAGGCCCTTACGAGGCAACAAGGTCTCCTGGAGAACAAACGGGTCATCTGCCGGATTCACAGCTACGAGGTCCTGGACGGCTACCTGCCGCGCATCGACTGGTCAAAGGTTACGAAGGCCGTCTTTGTCGCCCCCCATGTCCTTGATATCGCCCGGCGCCTTTATCCCCAGGTTCTGGATCGAACAAGTCCCGTCGTCATCCCCAACGGCGTCGATCTCGAAAAGTTTGCCTTCAAGGAGCGCGCCCCCGGTTTTACCCTGGCAGTGGTGGGCCACGTCAACAATAAAAAGAACCCTTCCCTCTGGCCGGAAATACTGCATCGTCTGGTCCGGATCGACCCCCGGTACCGGCTCCACATCGCCGGGGCCATGCAGGAGGTACGCTACGGACTCTATCTTGAACACGCCTTTAAACACCTGGGGCTGGAAAAGAATGTCAGGTTTTCCGGACATGTCAAAGACGTCGCCGCCTGGCTGGAGGCGGGAAAGGTGAATTACCTCCTTACCACCAGCATCTTCGAGTCCTTCGGTTACGGCATCGCCGAGGCCATGGCCATGGGGTACCGGCCGCTGATCAACAACTTCCCCGGAGCCGCAGGCCTCTGGCCCACGGACTGCCTGTTTTCGTCAGTGGACGAACTGATCGGTTTGATCACCAATCATGAAGAATACCGGACTTATGAATACCGCCGTTTCGTGGCGGAACGGTATGCCCTGTCACATCAGTTGGCACAGATCGAGGAATTGATCAGCTCCCTGATGGGGGGAAATGGCGGTGCGGGGATAAGCGTCGCCGGAGGCACCCCCGGAGAAGGGATAATAGTCAGGGGAGATAACGGGGCGGAAAAGAAGGACCCCGCCGCAACAGTTAAACCTCTGGTTACCATCGGCATTATGAATTACAACTATGCCGGTTATTTAGACAAGGCGGTTAACTCGGTTCTGGAGCAGAGCTATGACAACACAGAAATACTGATCGTCGATGACGCCTCCACGGACGGTTCGATAGAAATAATTAAGGATTATGAAGCCGGATATAACAATATCAGGGGCATTTATCATCGTGAAAACAGTGGCAGCGCCATTATGGCGTTTAAAGACATCATTGCCAATGCCCGGGGAGAATACCTGCTTTTCTTGTCCACGGACGATTATTTATTCAATAATGATGTGATAAAGAATTATGTGGATGAATTCCTGATAGATGTCACACTGGATTATGTATACGGAAACATACAAATAGTCGATAATGAGGGTAATTATGGGAAGGTATGGACTTATCAGGACTTAACCGATGAAGAGGTCGTATATAAGACGATACACAGAATGGGTTCCGGGATCATCCCTTTCGGCGCCGGGATGTTTAAACTCGATTTTTACATAAGAAACAACCTCACCTTTGTTGACGACCCTAATAACAGAGTCGCCGGAGACACCCTGAACACCTTGGTTTATATCAAGCATGGCTGGAAGAGAAAATATATTGACATGGAGGCAATATGCTATCGGACTCATAATAGCAATATGACATATGATTTAAAGAGCAGAATCGACTCGATTATATCCATTAATGAGTATGCGGTGAACAATTTTGCCCTGGAAATGATCTTTCCCGAAATTCATTGGGAAAGGTATGCCGGAGAACACAAAGAGGCCCTGAAGATGTATGTAATAGGGCAAAATTATAAAATAATACTCGAAGGATATTGCTCGGGAAAGATAAGGGTGTTTGATTCCGAGCATTATTTCGACCGTGAGCAGATGAGAGAATTTATCCAGCCCCTGGTTGCTATCACAGAGAATTACTTTGAGAAGAGTATCGCCATAAGCAAAGATTTTCAAGAAGAAATCAAGAAGTATAAGCGGCAGTTGGCGGCGCTGAAGATACCGGCGAGTCGATCGAACACGGCCGCAAGAAAGAACGAGATCATCCATGAAGGTCGGAAATTACGAGAAAGCCTGTTAAGGGAATATCGAGACAAATATCGTCGAAAGTCCTTCAATATATTGATATATGCACCGGAAAACGGGGCATGGAAATACGGATTCATGTCATGGCAGCAGATATTGAATCATATGGGTCATAAGACTACGCTCGCATACGACCTCAGCAAGGATGTATCGTTTGGAAAATACGACATATTTATAAATATTGCCAATACACTCTATATGCAGCATGTCTTAGAAAACGAGGGCATAGCATCCATACCTCATAAGATCGGCTTGGTCTCCAAGCAGAACAATGATGAAGCGGGAAAATGCACCGACCGAGATCTGTTGAATATCGCCTTGGTCAAGGAGGCAAAATACGACTTCTTGATATCCTCTTTTTCTCACGCCGGCATCGGCACCTTTCTAAAGGATTGGATAAATGGCGGCATCAGAGTGGAATCCGTTCCCTTTGGCTTTGATCCCCTCATCTATTACCCGGAAGACAGTGACGAAAGGTATGACTATTTTTTTGTGGGCACGAACAGCTCACTGAAGACGGAGGAGACGAAAAAATATCTCCTCCCTATCCTTGGCAATTATTATGGCATCCTCAGGGGGGCAAACTGGAATGAAAAGGTCCCCTTGCTCCATCCCAATAACGGCAGATTCTTTTACAACCGGTCACGGATAAACTTGAATTACCATCTGGAATCTCAAAAGGTTGCAGATAATGAGATCAATGAAAGAACCTTCGTCATCTCCGCATGCGGCTGCTTTCAATTAGTTGATAATCCCAAGATCCTCGGCAAGTATTTTTCGGAAAAAGAATTGGCTATTGCCGGAGATGAAAGGGAATACCTGGAAAAATTCCGCTACTATCTCCATAAACCGGAGGAGAGGCAGGAGATGGCCTATTATGCCCTCAAAAGAACTTATGACAATAAAGACAGTTTATTTGCGAGATTGGAAGATATGCTCAGCAAAGTTCACGGGAGGCATAGTCTTCCGCAAAGGAATGACAATACTTAGGAGCGATCTCATTTACAGGACGCGAATCTTGCCCCCACGGTTTTAAACAAGTCATTGGGGTCCATGTTTACACCCCTGTAATTCAGCCGCTGGACGAGCAACGCCCGGTCCCGGCATTTCACCAGCACCCCTTGGTCGGGAAGCTTGGCTACCACCTGGCCGACGGTAGCAATATAGGCGGGTGATTCCGACCATATGGCTTTTGTTATGTAGAGTTTTTCACCCCGGTAAAAAGTGAAGGCCCCGGCAGTGTAGGGTGGCGTCAACGCCCGGACAAGATTGAAGACGTTCCATGCCGTCTGCTGCCAGTCGATCAGGCCGTCCTCATGGGTTCGCCGGCACACATATTTCGCCAGAGAATCGTCCTGCGGCACAGGTTGAAGCGTGCCGGAAAAGATTCTCCCGAACACCTCAGCCGCATGCTGCTGGAAATGTTCCAGTAATTTAGCGCGGATCGTGTTGATGTCATCCCGAAGATCGGCCTCGACAATCCCCTGATAGTAAACAGGTCCGGAATCAATGCCGGTGTCGACCTGATGGATGGTATAACCGTGGTATTTATCGCCGTTGATCATAGCCCAGGTTCCGCCATGAAACCCTCGATAACTCGGCACCAGTGCCCCGTGCATGTTGATAAAGGCATACGCATTCAGCAGGTCTGCTGTGATCAAAGTCGGATATGAGGCCATAAAAATGTAATCCGGCTGATATCCTTTGAGTTCATCCAGGCCGCTCAGGAATGGGATGCCGTGGTCTCTGCAGAACCGGATCGCGTTTGCTGCGGCGTGGATATTGATTTGATGTGCACCGTAGGCAACGATATTAAATTCCCGGTAAAATTCCCGGACAAAAAAATCTGTTTCCCCACCCGCCCCCAAAACCGCTAGTTTCAATTTGGCCGTCTCCTTCGCTATCCGAATTTTGCTTAGCAGGTTTTCAAGAATCAGCTTCCCATAGATATGTATGTCTAAAGCAGCCGCAAGCCCCGAAATTCTCTTTGAATTCAAAAATATGTTCATTGCCGACCATATTTATCGACGAGGTCCCTAAATCAAAATACCTGAAACCGGCCTGGAGAGAATTAAGGATGCCATGGTGAACAATCAGAGAAACTCCTTGCAGATCGCGATATTCAGGATCGCTGCATATATAGAAGGACATATTGACCAGGTCGTTGATCTTGAAATAGGCGATGCCTGCCACCGGCGTGGCATCTTTATAGGCGATGTCCACCCTGACATGAGCAGGTAAAACAGCTTGTAAATATTTGAATTCCATCAGGGTATGAGTCGGTTTGGTTCCGTGCCTGGCAAAAGTCTTTTCCATAAGTCCCCAGAAAATATCAAGGTCGGCCTGCTCAATGATGTGCAACTCCGCTTTCCTGGCTTTGGCAATCGCGCGCCTAGCCCGCATGTTATAGAGATCCCTCTCAATATTATCAACGAGTTTGACCACACTCGTAATGTTGGAGTTGACATGTCGGAATCCGTGCTCCAGGAGAGAAAAGATAAAAGTATCGCTGTAACTGGGATAGTATATCCCCGGTGGCGGTGTGATTATCAGTTGTTTAACGCCCGCTGCATTCAGATAGCAGATAAGTTCCTTTGCTATTCTTTTTGAAGCGTCATAGGTCGGCAGCGACGAGAATATCATCCCGCCGTAGGAGGCGCCGTAGGGTGAGCGGGCCGTCTTGACTCCGTCCTGCCCGATGATCGCCAATGGCATTATCCCGAACAATTCCTCCCCTTTATAAATGGCTAGATGGTGTTCATGGAATCTGTCCTGGTGATAAGACAGGAAGTCCGGCAGGTGAAATATGGTCGCCCCGGGGGCGTGGGACATGAACCTGGCCCAGGCGCAACGATCTTTTTCATTGTGGCGGTCAAGGGATCTTATTGTATAATCGGCCATGCTCTCAACCTCCCCAGGGTCACGGAAGACAAATATCCGGGACAGACAATACATATCTTTTAAAAATCAGCGTGCAAGCCATTGCTGATAAATGTCTCGAATATTTAAAGATTGAAAATCTTCTTTTATCAAGATGATAAGGCGAGCGAACAGGGTGCCTGCTCCCTCGTTATCATTTATTATTTGCCGTGGAAGGTGCTGAGGCAGACAGTCGCATAAAGGCATGCCCAGTTTTTTTACTTGCTGATAGGGATTCATATCGCTGGAGTTGAGGTAGATGTGGATGGGATGAAAATTTATTACCCCCAGGCTCCTCATGCCCTTCAAAAGCCGATCTGCCGACCAATCGGGTCTTGGCTGTTCCATCTCGTGATCGTCTTCCCAAATATAAGGGATGCGAAAAATGGACTGCCCCCACGAGGTATATAAAAAAGGAGTAGACTCAAACTGATAGGGAAGAAAAAGGGAAACATCCACCCGGAGGGGATAATTCGTCATTATCAGTTTCAGCAGGGATGTTGACTGTACGAGGCCGTGGCTGCGCATGCTGAGCGCCTGAGGCACAAGGTTCATACAGTGGTCCATAACTGCTTCCGGATACCGTCCATGTGATGATCCCGCGTTAAAATTCGGATGAATTCCCAACTCAAACAGTTCCGGATATTGAGCAAGTCTCGCTGTCGCCGGGCTCTTGTGGGTGATAAACCAGGTCGCCTTCACGGAATTTTCAATAAGAGTCGACATTACGTGATCGATGGCAAAATCAGGAGCCCAGTCCGTATCCAAGGTAAGAGCGATATTACGGGACATCTAAACTGTCAGTTCCTTCCTTCAGCGGCGTTTTAATACCAGACCGATTAACCGGCTGATGTCTTCGAAACCATCGATTTCCCTGGATAGAGCCGCCGCGGTTGTATTGATCGCCGATTTGTAGTCGGGTTCCGCCGGAAAAGTGAGGAGGGGATGGAAAATGCGCGTTAAAAAATCGTATAATCCGAAACGGTGGACAGCCCTTACCTCAAAATATTCCTGTAGCGCCCCTATCAGCATATCTTCTCTGAAATTGAGATTGTTTTCAATGGGAATGATCGGTGACAGACCAAATCGCTCCCGCAGGATATTCAAATGGTCCAGTCCATCCTGAGATCCTTCGATAAGCAGCATCCTGCCGCCCGTCTTTATGACGGATGCCAGGTTGATGATCGCCTGAAGCTGAAGCTCCCAGGAAGGCAGATTGATTAGGCATCGCTCGACAATTGCCACATCAAAATACCGACGGGATAAGGGGAGATGCAATACATCGCCGACCATGAGCTGGATATTTCCTGTATTCTCAATTTCTTTGCGGGCGCGTCTGATCATCGCCTCAGAATAATCAATGGCAGTGACGGAATTTACGAAGCGTGCAATAATGGCCGTTGAGTAGCCGTTGCCGCAGCCAACTTCCAGCGCTCGATCGTCAGGGAGAAGATATCGGCAGATCGTGTCTATCTCGAGCTGGCGTTGATTCAAGTCGCGCAAGGTAACGGCATCTCGTTCCAGTTCCGATGTGGCGCGGTCCTCCCAATATCTTTTTATATCTTTGCTCTCCATTCGGAACCACCCACCCCAGTGAAGATAATCGGCAGCATTACTATGCCGGTCATGAAGTTAAAAATGATCGCCTATCCAGGCGGCAGTCCTGGATATCCCCTCCTCAAGATCAACTTTTGCTTGAAATCCCAAGATATTTCTCGCCTTATCGATACTGGGAATGCGAATCTCGATATCAGCGGAAAGGGGCGGGTCAAACACGATTTTTGCGTCCGACTTGAGGACGCGGATAACCGATTCCGCCAACCCCAGGATCGTGATGACCGCCCTCGAGTTCCCGATATTGAAGCTTTCCCCGATTGCCTGTGGATTCTCGATGCATCTCACCGCCCCGTCGACAAAATCATCAACGTAACACCAGGCGCGGATCTGGTTGCCGTCGCCATTGATATGGATCGTTTCATTTTTTAGGGCCCTCTTAATAAATATTTGCAGCGCCCCCTCACCGGTCTGACCGGGTCCATAAACATTGAAAGGCCTCATGGTTACGGTCGGCAGCTTGAAATGTCTGAAGTAGGCATTGGCTAGATGCTCACCGGCGAGTTTGCTGACGGCATATGTCCAGCGTGCTTCACCTGCCGAACCGGCAACGGTCTGATCGGACTCGGAACTCTTAAATGCCATGGAGCCGAAAACTTCGGAAGTCGAGAAATCAAGGAACCTTTCAATACGGTGCTGGCGCGCCGCTTCGAGGGCGTAGGCCGTACCCATCATGTTTACCCGCATGGTGTGAACGGGATTCCGAAGCACCGTATCAATGCCGGCGATTCCGGCGGCGTGGATGACGATGTCAGCTCCGGCCATGGCCTCGGTCAAGGCCGCTTCATCCAGGACGTCGCCTTTGATGATCGTCATATTGGAATGATCCGCAAGACCGCTATGGGTAAGCGTATCGCGATGAAAATTGTCATACACCCGGATCCTGTTATGGGCGAGGTAATGGCGAATCAGGTTGTTGGCAATAAATCCGGCGCCTCCGGTAATGAAGATGGTCTTATTGTATAACATGCTTTATCTCCGGTAGTCGTTTATTGTTTTGACGACATATGAAACCTGGTCTTTTGTCATGGAAGCAAATATCGGTAATACAACCCCCTGGCGGAAGGCCCGGTAAGATTCCGGATAATCCGCAGCGTCGTATCCATACTTGCGGCGGTAATAGGTCTGGACGGGAATGCATTGGGCCCCGTAATTCGCCCCGATGCCCTTTTCGGCAAGATAAAGGATAAATTGCGATTGTCCCACCTCTTGGTCAAGTACAATATGATAGGACTGCCAGGTTGTTCTACCGCCAAGGGGTGCCTTGGGTTTTTGGAAAAAACGGTCGGTCAGCTCCTGATCATAAAGCTCCGCAATGGCATTACGTTCCGTTATGATAGTATCTAAACGTTGAAGCTGCCCCATGACCAGCGCCGCTTGAATATCCGTCAGGCGGTAATTGAAACCGGCCGCGACGAAGTCGATTGCTCCGGATGAGTCGTCAATTCCGTGGTTGCGCATGATCCGGTAAAAATTGGCCAGCTTGTCATCATTTGTGGTCAGGAGCCCGCCTTCCCCCGCGGTCACCGCCTTGCGGGGGTGTAGGGAGAAGGAACCGATCTTTCCCCAGGCGCCGACCTTGCACCCTTTCCATTCCGAACCCAGGGCGCAGGCGGCATCTTCCACGACGGCAATCCCACAGGCATTGGCAATATCCTGGATGCGATCCATAGCCGCCGGATAACCGAATTCGTGAACCGGCATGATTGCTTTGGTGCTGGGGGTTATGGCTCCGGCAATTTTTTCTGAATCGATATTGAAGCTGTCACAGGTGATATCAACGAAGACCGGTTTGGCACCGACCAATTCTACAACATTTGCAGTGGCAATATAGGAAAAGGCCGGGACCACAACCTCATCGCCGGGACCGACCCCTAACGACAGTAAGGCGAGATGCAGGCTTGCCGTCCCGCTAGAGACAGCTACGACATGCTCCACGCCAACGAGGGCGGCGACGGATTTTTCCAGGGACCGGACATAACCGCCCTGCACCAGTTGGCCCGAGGTAAGCACCTGATGGACATTTGCCATGTCATTTTCAGTTATGCTGGGAATGCAAAGGGGGACTTTCATATATCAACTTATCCACGCTCCTGGATTGCCAGGAGCTGCGCCTTTTTTGCCATATCCGCCGCCGCCTGTTGCTCGCCCATTTCCCTGAGGAGAGAGGCAACGCGGGCATAAGGGACCTCATAGCCGGGAAAGAGCTGGGCCGCAGATTCAAAGGCCGCAAGGGAGGAGCGTACGTCCCCCGCATGGGCATGAGCCTCGCCCAGGAGTATCCAGGCCTTAATGGAGCGGGGCTGGAGAAACAGTGCGTCTTTCAGGGAACTCATTTTATCATTGGCCGAATTTGCGCCGAAAAGATAGGGGAGATGATTCTTCGGTGCCATCCGGGAAGCCTCGGCAAAACATGTTTGCGCCCGTCTTCCTTCACCGTGCACCTGGTCGAGCACCAGTCCATCCTGGAGAAGAGATTCAAAACGCGTCGCCTTAAGTCTGAGGTGCCGGTCATGGCGGAGGGCCCCTTCCAGTCGGGACCACTCTTTAAAGGAGGAAACAATTTCTTTTCCCTCCCCCGGGGTCCAGCCGATCGCGGAGAGCAAATGGCGGTAAAACCCGATCCGGTCCCCCCCGTGACGCCTCTGCAGGCGCTCCGCAAGCACGTAGGCGCGGGCAGCATTGGCGACGGCGGCCATGAGATCACGATCGGTATTGAGGCGGTCAAGAATGGTGATCAGATCATCGGGACAGCGGAAGTAAAAACCGGTTTCCCCATCCCGTACCGCTTCCCTGTAGGGAACAAGGTCCTGGACTACGGAAACCACGCCCGATACGGCATATTCGAGAAATTTGACGTCCGACCGCGAGCGGTTGAAGGCCGTATCACGGAGCGGGGCCAGACCGACATCGATGGTCTTAAGAAAAGAGTAATAATCCTTTATGGAACCTGTCTTGAACCGCTTTTTGCTTTCCCGGGGCAGATCGGCGAAGAGTTCCCATATCGAGGTGGAGCACATGAGGTGGAGACGGGCTTCTTTGTTATCCCGGAGCCATCGGATAAGGGCCGGTGCTATTTCCGCCACGTCTTCCAGATGGCCATGAGATCCTCCCCAGCCGATGACCAAGGGCTTCCTTTGCTTTTCTCTTCTTTCCGGTGGAACTATCGATATCTGGTTCGGGAAGACCTCGCTTACGGGATTGAGGTAACCATAGATCCTTTTCAACTCCCCGACACTGAACTGCACGGCGTCGCTGAGCCGGGTCAATCTCTTCAGAAGCCGGGTATTTTCCTGATTTCGGTAGAAGAAGTAGACAGGACTCCAGGGCTGGACGGCATCGATGTCATCGGCGATTTCGAATACGGTGAGCAGCTTTCCCGTATTTCTTTCCTTGATCAGGGGAAGCAGATCGGGATCGCATACATTATTGAGGACCAGGACATCGGCCCGGCGCATGATAAGCTCTTTTTCCCGATGGATGTTCGTCAGGTTGATGACATATACATCTTCCTCCCTGCTCATCGCCAGGCCGGGGGCCAGGGTGCGGTAGTAGTAATCGCCTCCTCCTTCGTTCTGTGGCGGTTCCACCTGGACAATTATTAAGGGTTGCGGTTTCATAGACAAGGCCTCGCCGACTAACGCGATTTGATTTCCAATCCTTCCGTAGTTTTTAGGTAAGTATTCTTACATATGGGACATTTGAATTTATTTGTCAGCCGCTCGCCGCATACACAGGCCCAGCCAATTTGCTTTGCCGGATTGCCTACCATCAGGGCGTGAGCGAGAACGTCGGTGTTAACGACAGCCCCGGCGCCTACAAATGCATATTGACCTATAGTATGGCCGCAGACGATAGTGCAGTTCGCACCAAGAGTTGCGCCTTTCTTCACGAGGGTAGGCCGGACCTGATCCATTTTCGAGATCTCCGCCCGGGGGTTGTAGATATTCGTAAAGACCATGGAAGGACCGCAGAATACACCTTCTTCCAAGTTGACGCCTTTGTAGATACTGACATTGTTCTGGATTTTACATCGGTCGCCCACATCTACATCAGGACCGATGACGACGTTCTGGCCGATGTTGCAGTATTCGCCGATAGTGGTGCCGGATAAGACATGGGAGAAGTGCCAGATTTTGGCCCCCTTGCCAATGCGGATGCCGTCATCGATAATAGCGGTTTCGTGGACAAAGGCGTCTTTGGGCGGCAGATATTTAACCGTTTCGGGAAGGGTTTTGCCGGAGCCGGGGGCTTCCTTTTCCTTCATGGACTTCTGGCTCAACTCCAGAACATGAAGGACCCGCAGGCCTTCCTCACCGGAGGTAAAAGGTTGCCTTCCGCTGGAAATCGCCTCAAGAAAGGATCGGCATTCCGCCTTTAGAGGCTCTTCCCATTGATCCGAGAGCAGGACCGGGACGGCGGCGGCCTTTTCCGCAATGGGGAGGCCGTCTTTCCAATTGATGATATGGGGATATAAGACGAGCTTCTCATCGACAGCTTTGGTATCGTCAAAGACAAGCATCCCCTGGCTTCCAACCACTACCAGACGCTGTTCCTTGAAGGGGTTCAGCCAGCTGACGAAGATGTGGGCCCCGATCCCCGACGGGAATTTGAGATTAGTCATGGTGACGTCGGCGATAGAGGCATGGAGGAAATTACTGCCCACGGCGTCCACGTAGGATGGATCTTCACCGACGATGCTGAGGATAAGCGAAATGTCGTGTGGGGCGAAGGACCAGAGGATATTCTCTTCACGGCGTATTTTACCGAGGCTCAGGCGGCGTGAATAGATATATTGAAGACGGCCGATCTTGCCTGCCGAAATCATCTCCTTAAGCCTGACAACGCCTTGGTGATAATGAAGAATGTGACCGACAAAAATAATTTTCCCGGCCGCCCGGGCCGTGGCGATCAATTGGCGTCCCTCGTCATAAGTTACGGCCAGGGGCTTTTCGACGAAAACATGTTTCCCTGCCTCAAGGGCTCGGCTGGCAAGAGAGAAATGGGTAATTGCCGGGGTGGCAATGACCAATGCCGTGAGGGACGGATCGCTCAGGATGGTTTCATATTTGTCGACACAGGTTACATCGGGGTAGGCTGTGCCCATCTCGGATTGAATTTTCCCGTTGGCGTCGCAAATTGCCTGCAAAGCCCCTAATTGATGAAAATTCCTGACGAGGTTCCTGCCCCAATATCCTGCCCCAATGACGGCTATCATTCGATTATTATTCATGTGTCGTAGCTGAACCCCCTTTGAGTTATGAGGCCTCCCTCAATTAAGTGCTTCCTTAACTTAATAAATATTCCGGCTATGTATGGTGTTCCGAAAACTATCAGAAAATAAGAATCGTTGCAATTCAATATGTTATCCGGAAAAGCCACTGGTAAGGAAAGAGAGCGGATTTCCCGGTACAAGCTGCTTGCCCCTATATGAAAGTTTAATATTCTCGGCCATTTTAATACCCATAAGCTGAGGTTATTGAGTTTAAATGTTTGGTTGCCACAAGGTTGTCGGGATCGACGGTAATTACCTCTTGAAAGTAATTTAGCGCCTGCGACTGGTCTCCCAGGCGGAGGCTGATCTCGCCCAGGGTGATCAGGGAAGGAATGACATCTCCGTCGTTTTCTATTTCCCCTTTCAGGCACTTAATCGCATTAGTGAAATCTCCTGTTTTCAAAAAGATAATGGCCTTCTGAATGTTCACCTTTTTAAACCCCGGTTCACTGAGGAGGGTTTTATCGAAATGCTTGAGCGCTTCGGAATAATTTCCCAGGACGCTATGGACAAGTCCGAGGGTATAGCTCAGGGCCGGATGATTAATGGCATTGCTGGATGCGCCTTGCAGGATTTTCAGGGCCTCGTGTTCTTCATTGCTTCGCAACAGGATGCCGGCCAGATTGTTGAAGGCGCCGACATGGGAGTTGTTCCGCTCGATCGTTTCCCGGTATGCGATTTCCGCCTCCCTAAGCCTGCCTGCCCTCTCGAGGGCCATGCCTTTTTGAAAGCATGACTCTCCATTATCTCGGGAAATCCGCAGTCCTGTCGAGACAACCTTCGGCGCCGCTTCTGCTGCTGATACTGGCTCCTTACCGTTGTTATTGCGCTCATCCAGATCATGGCTCTTGTATGCAGCAGCGGCGATGCGCTGGGCTTCTTCCAAGTAAAAACGGGCCCTTTCAGCGTAGCCTCCCTCGGAGAAAGTGATTCCTGCCTGACGGCAGAGGAAGGCCTTGTCAGGAGCAATATGGTAGGCTTTTTGGAAAAGCTTCTCCGCACCATCGATATCGCCCAGATTGACCGCCCCCTTTCCCATGGAGCAGCATATTTTCCATTCCTCGCTGAAGGTGGCGATCTCCACCATGTCCAGACCGCCTTCATGCTGCCGGTAACGTTCCAGGGCTTCCCGGTATCTCCACCCGGATTCCATGATTCCGGCCCAGTTTTTCTTGAAAAGACAAATAATCGTCTGAGTGGCGAAGATGTCTATATGGTCGCCATAACGATCAAGGGCGTGACGGCAGACTACTTCCGCGTCATCAATTCGTTTCATTTGAATATAGGCACGGGCGGCAGTGAAGTAGGCCTTCAGGTACTGCCTATGGAAGATCTTTTGCGCCTCCACCAGCTTAATCGTGGTAAGTGCCTCCCGCAGTGCCTCTTCATACCGGTTCATGGAAGCGTAAGAGTTGCTGAGATAAAGGTGGGGCAGGGCGTTTTCGGGGTTCTCCCCAATCTGTTTTCGCAGGAGCGACGCCGTTCGTTCGAATTTCTTGCGAGCCACTTCGGGCCCTTGGTCATAGCCGCAGTGGATTATGCGTCCCTGTGAGGCTGCATGGTTTTTGAAGCCAAGGAGATAATTGTGAACGATTCCCTGATAGCGGATGCGTCCGTTCGCTCGGAATATTCTGATCGAGTCGAGGCAAACGGATTCCCGGCCTTCATTACAACTGTTTTCCACCCGCAGGGAAAGCGCCTCTATCCCCCGTTTCTCCGCTAGGGCGATTTCCTCCGCCATGGTGCGTTCAGAAGATGCCTGGTATACTTCGTCAGCGTCAATTACGAAGAGCCAGCGCCCCTTAGCGTATGAGATGGACTGGTTCCGATGGAGACTGAAATCGTCCTGCCAGGGGTGGTGATAGACGCGGGCGCCAAACCCTTTTGCAATCTCTACGGTGCGATCCGTAGATCCCGTATCGACAACGATGATTTCGTCCACATGGTCACTGACGCTTTTCAGACAGTCCCCGAGGAGGGCCTCTTCATTCTTGACGATCATGCAGGCGGAGAGGATAGGTGCTTTACCTTTTTTTCGCTTCAATTCAAATATCCATTTTTGGTACTGCCGTAATTGTCATTATGTCAACCGCCGGGCAGCTGTTTTCGGACAAAGGATAGGAGGGCTTTCCCCTCGGAGAAGCCAGGATTGATATCCAACCCCTGCAATATCGCATCTTCCGCATCTTGCCATTCTTTTTTTTCAACATAGGCCCGGGCGATGTTATAATACAAACCTTCATCTTCCGGATGAAAGACAAGAGCCTTGCGAAACTCGGCTATGGCGCCGTCAATGTTTCCGGATTTTCGATATGCGATGCCCTTGGTGTTGCAAAGCTGCAAAATCAGATAGTTCATTTCCGGGTCTTCGCCGAGCATCGCTTTGGCTTTTGCGTAGGCGCCGTTATCGATCAATTCCTTGGCCTTTTGAAGAAGCATTTCATTTTCGGATGGGTTTACGTCATTGTTTGTTGCGTTGATGTCAATATTCTGACGATTTGATTCTTCCAATTTAGATGAAATTTCTTCCTCTTCAACCTGCAGGATTTGCTTTAAAAAATCCAGGCTGGTTTTTGCGCTGTCATCACGAAAAGTGACAGGACCATACATCTCTTTAAAGGGTTTTGCTGCGGCAAGTTCCTGTTGAAAAATGTTGATATCGTTACTCAATTGCTTATGATCGGCAGGAAGCATTCCGGTATTTAGAAATTTTTCTAAAACCTCTTTAAAACAAATCAGGCAGGAATAGATATTTTGCCGCTTGAGGTGCCGCTTCCCCTCCTCGAGTTTTTTAGAGATGATAGCGACGTCTTCCCTTTTAATCGGTTCTGCCATGGCTTCCCCTTTCCCAACGTGTCAATGCCAGTATTTGTACAATAAGCCTGCGTGATCTTGAAGAATCTCTCGTATTTTTGTCATATACTACCTATTCATAAGCTGTGCCAAATACTCAAAAATAAATATTTAAGTTTTTGGAAATTATGCCGATAAATATGTCAGACAAGGATTAATCATAGGAAGGTGGTGCATTTAAATGACGATATTGGCTAACCAAGTAGACGGCGTCATTAAAGCATACAACAAGCAGTATAAAAACAGATTCAACTTTGATAATACTGCGGAATCATCTCGGCAGGACAGGTATGCCGATGTGGTAACCCTTTCCAAATTCGAAGATGTCAGGGGTGATGTTGAAGCCCAGATGACCTACAATCTTGTTGATATCCTAAAAAAACAGAGCAAATAAAATCATTGTATGAAAATGGAAGAGTATAAAAAATGGTCCATGCCTTCGGAGTCGACAATCTCAGTCCATATAAGAAGAAAATACTCGTTGTAGACGATTATGTGCCTACACGGCAGATGATCGTAGAGGCCCTGTCCGACAGCGGTTACCAGACAATCAAGGAGGCGGAAAACGGAAAGGAGGCCCTCGGATTTTTTAGAAAAGAGCATTATGATCTGGTTATCAGCGATGTAATGATGCCCTTGATGGGGGGCATGGAATTGCTTCAACACCTGAAAGAGATAAAGCCCGATACCGCCGTGATCATGATCACCGCCCAGCCGGAGGTGGATATCACCGTTTCCGCCCTGAAGAAGGGAGCCGTAGATTTCTTAAAAAAACCTTTCAATATAGATGACCTTATCTATAAGGTTCATGTTTATCTTCAAGAAAACAACATTACAACCAATCAGTCATACCAAAGCGACCTGCTTTTAAAGCAGATAGAAGAGAAAACAAATGAGTTGTCGATACATAGTTATATTTATGACTCGGTTGAAAACATCGAGGGCAGTCATGAGGAAATTTTCGAGAAATTGGCGACAACGGCCATGCAGGTTGTGGATGGTGAAGAATGCTTTCTCCTGATTTATGATGACGAGACAAGGGACTTTCACGCCCGGGTATCAAAGAGCCTTACTAATTCATTCAATTCCAAATTGACCATCCTCTCTCTCAAATACCTTTATCATCAGGTTGTCGAAAAAGGGGATGCCCTGATGGTTCACTCTCAGGACCACCCCTTCGTAGCCCCTTCGCTTATCTGTTCGCCCCTGATGATCCGGGATAAGACTTTTGGGGTTTTAAGTATCAGAAAAAAGAAGGACCGTGGGCCCTTCGCCCAAAAAGACCTGAATTATGTCGTCAGTCTGTGTAAAAGGGCGTCCTTAAACCTCGAAAACAAAATGCTCTATGAGAGCCTCTACGTGAATGTTCTTGATACATTTAAGGCCATGATCGCCTCCATACAGGTACGGGATCAGTACACGGAAGATCATTCATTACGGGTTACGAAAAAGTCCGTTCTGCTTGCCATGGAGATGGGCTGCTCAAGAGGCGAGATAGAATCCATGAAGATATCCGGGTCCCTTCATGATCTTGGCAAGGTGGCCATACCGGATAATGTGCTGCTTAAGCCTGACCGCCTTACGAATGAAGAATATGAGATCATCAAGCAGCATCCGGATACGGGAGAAAGAATTCTCAAACCCCTCGCCATTTTTGAACGGGAGCGAACGATTATCCGTCATCATCACGAACGTTGGGACGGGAAGGGCTATCCTGCCGGTTTATCAGGAGAAGAGATTCCACTGCTCGCGAGAATTCTCGCCATAACCGATACCTATGACGCGATTACCAACAATCGACCCTATCGACAGGCCCAGAGTGTAGAAACAGCGATAGGAGAAATCAAAAGAAATCGCGGCTCCCAGTTTGATCCGAGCGTGGCAGACCAATTTCTGCATATTCTTTAATAAATCAAGCAACTAGGATCCACTCCTCACCCCTTATTTCAGCTTGGCACAATAATTGAAGATCAAAGACTGACATTTCCCATCAGGAGGCTTCTGTGTATATCACAGGAAAAGCAGGACAAGTTGTCAGGCCGGAAGAACTCAAGAATTTTCAAAACAATAACCTTGAACAGGAAAAGCTGAAGCGTCAATCCCTCTTTAATCAGATGATTAGTGACATGGGGATGCGCAAGGAACTGGGCTTCATGAGGAGTGAAAACGCTCCGCCGACTCGGGAAGAAATCAAGAAACTCATTGAAGTAATGCAGTTGAAGCTTTACGAATATATTGCCAGGCTGGATTCAGAATCGGAAGGAACAGACCGTTTCAATCTGCATATGCCGGTCATGACCGGGAATCTTTCCTCAACCGTTAAGGAAAATATCGTAGCGTCAAAAAATGAACATGTGAAAATAAACGCCGGTCAGGTGAAAACAAGCTCTAGCCTTGACGATATTATTCAGCAGGCGGCGACACAATACGGCGTGGACAAGGATCTTATTCACAGCGTCATCAAGATGGAAAGCAATTACAACCCCGCTGCCACATCCCCAAAGGGAGCCATGGGGCTCATGCAGTTAATGCCCGGGACGGCAAAGGATCTGGATGTCCACAGGCCTTATGATCCCGAAGAGAACATAAAGGGGGGAACGCGCTACCTGAAAGGGTTGCTGGATCGTTATCATGGCGATGTATCCTTGACCCTGGCCGCCTACAACTGGGGGATGGGAAACGTCGAAAAACGGCTTGAAAAAATGCCCCTGGAAACAAAAAATTACGTCACCAGGGTGATGCAGTATTATCAGGGCGCCAAGGCCTAAGAGGGGTCTGACCCCTTTATCCATTCATTTAGATCAATGAGCGAGCGTTGTGCGTACTCTTTGCCCCGCTCCTTTTTCTTGATCTTTGCCTCTAAGGGTTGAAAAATTCCATGATTGATATTCATGGGCTGAAATTCCTTCTTGCCGGGGGTGGTAATGAGGCGGACCAGGGCTCCCAGGGCTGTCGTGTCCGGCGGCGATGTCAGTTCCTTGTCTTCGAGATGGCATGAGACGCTGAGACCGGAAAAAAGTCCCATGGCGGCGGATTCCACATAACCTTCCACTCCTGTCAGTTGTCCTGCGAAAAATATCGAGGGGTGGGAACGGAGTTGAAGACGTTCATTAAGCAGGGTGGGGGAATGGATGAAGGTGTTGCGATGAATGCTTCCATAGCGTGCAAATTCCACGGTTTCAAGACCGGGTATCATTCTGAAGATGCGGCGTTGTTCAGGCCATGCCAATTTTGTCTGGAAACCGACCATGTTGAGAAGGGTTCCCGCCTCGTTCTCCTTGCGTAGTTGAACCACGGCATGAGGTTGTCGGCCGGTACGCGGGTCCCTCAGGCCGACAGGTTTCATGGGGCCAAAAAGCAGGGTTAGGTCGCCGCGTTCGGCCAGGATTTCGATGGGAAGACAACTTTCGAAATAACGTGGTTTCTCGAAATCCCGGAGGGGGACCTTCTCGGCGTTCAGCACCGCTTCCCGAAAGGAGGTATAGGTTTGTTCATCGAGGGGGCAATTGAGGTAATCCCCGTATCCATCCTGATACCGCGACGCCCAGAATACTTTTGTTTCGTCTATTGAATCAACAGTCACAATCGGCGAGATGGCGTCATAAAAGTATAGGTACTCCGTGCCGGTAAGCCTCTGGATCTCCATTGCCAATGCGTCAGAGGTGAGGGGACCCGTTGCGATCACGACGGGTCCGAACCGGGGGATTTCCAGAACCTCCTGATGAACCAGACGAAAGCGATTGCCAAAGCTCAACAGTTTCTCTTGGATGTATTCAGAAAACTTACGGCGGTCTACAGCCAGGGATTTACCCGCCCGTACCGCGGTTTTGTCCGCCCCTTCCATGAAGAGCGATCCCAGACGGCGCAGCTCCTCCTTCAGGAGACCGACGGCGCTTTCCACCGCATTTGAGCGCAGGGAATTGCTGCATACAAGTTCGGAAAGGAGGGGCGAGGTATGGGCCGGGGAAAAGCGTTCCGGTTTCATCTCATACATGATCACCCGGCAGCCACGGTTCAGCAACTGCCAAGCTGCTTCACATCCGGCAAGTCCACCGCCGATGACGGTTGCCTCGTTGTCAATCATTTTTATTCGTCAGATCGGCCTTATAACGGCAGTCCTTACGGAGGCACTGTTTAAGCTCTCCGGCTTTAGTTCGTTTTTCCACAAGAAAGGGGGCGCCGCACTGGGGACAGGGCTCAGGCAGGGGGCGATACCACATGGCGAATTTGCAGGTCGGGTATTTAGTGCAACCGAAGAATGTTTTGCCGGTTTTTGCCCGTCTTTCGGAAAGAAATCCGTCACAGCCCTCTTCGGGACAGGGGATGCCAAGGTGAACATTAAGGATGGCCTTGCATTCCGGATAGCCGGTGCAACCGAGGAACTTGCCGAAACGCCCCTCTTTGTGTGCCATGGGTTTCCCGCATTTTTCACAGAGGGTGTCGGTGACGATCACCTCTGCTTTCGGACGGTCGCTTCCATCACCCTTAACAATTTTTATCGTGTTCTTACACTCCGGATAACCGGAGCAAGCCATGAACTTACCGAATCTTCCCTGTTTGAGTACCATGATTTTCCCGCATTTCTCACAGTTGAGATCAGGAGCGGTCTTTTCATCCCCGTTTCCCTGACCATTGCCTTCTTCAGGAAGATTCATGGTGTTTTTGCAGGCCGGATAATTTGTACAGGCGATAAAACGTCCATTCTTCCCCCATTTAATGGACATGGGACTACCGCATTTATCACAGACGATGTCCGTAGGAATACCCGCGCCTTTAAGACTCTTCATGTTTCCCGCCGCCGCTTTGAGCTCTCTTGAAAAATCGGCATAGAAGTCGTTGAGAATGTCAATGCGATTGTTCTTACCTTCTTCGATAAGGTCGAGGCGGCCCTCCAGGGTCGCCGTGAAGGTTACATCGAGGATCTTGGGAAAGTTCTCTACAAGTAAGCCCGTTACCAGCATTCCCAGATCGGTGGGGCGGAATTTACCTTTTTCCATGAGTACGTATTCCCGATCCTGGATGGTGCTGAGAATTGTTGCGTAGGTGCTTGGCCGTCCGATTCCTTTCTCTTCAAGTTCACGAACGAGGGAGGCCTCGGAAAACCTTGGGGGCGGCTGGGTAAATTTCTGTTCCGGGGTCAAGGCCTGGAGGCGCAAGATCTCCCCCACCGCCAGATCGGGAAGCAGTTTTCCAAGTTCGTCATCCGGATCGGCGCCGTTGTCCTCTTTCCCTTCCCGATAGACTTCCGTGTAACCAGAAAATTTCATGATGGAACCTTGGGCGCGGAAAAGACAGGAACCGGCCGTGATTTCGATAATGGTCTGATCGAAGACAGCCGGAGACATCTGACTGGCAATAAAGCGGTTCCAGATTAAAAGATAAAGTTTGAACTGGTCCGGGCTGAGATATTGTTTGACATCCCCGGGACGGTAGAGCATCGAAGAAGGTCTCACGGCCTCATGGGCATCCTGGGCAGATGCGCTGTTCTTGAACAAACGAGGTTTGGCAGGGAGATACGATGGATCATAGGCGGCCTGGATATATTTCCGCACCTCTTGCAGCGCCTCCTCCGAAATACGCGTGGAGTCTGTTCGCATATAGGTGATGAGCCCTACCGAGCCTTCGGCGCCTAATTCGATACCTTCATATAGCTGTTGAGCCACACTCATCGTTTTCTTGGCAGAAAAACGCAACCAGCGGGAAGCTTCCTGCTGGAGTTTACTCGTTGTAAAGGGCGGCAATGGGGAGCGCTTGAGTTCTTTCTTGTCCACTTTGGCGACGACAAAAGCCTGGCGGCCCAGGTCTTCAAGAACCTGTGTTGATTGCTCACCATTTACAATTTTTGCTTTCTTATTGTCTATTTTCGTCAGTTTGGCTTCAAAGGCCGGCGGCTTGCTCCCCTCCAAAGAGGCGGTGATAGTCCAGAATTCCTCGGAGATGAAACTGTTGATCTCATTTTCCCGATCGCAGACGATCCTCACCGCTACGGATTGAACGCGTCCGGCGCTGAGTCCCCGCCGGACTTTGTCCCAGAGGAGGGGGCTGATCTTGTAGCCCACCAGACGATCCAGTATCCGGCGCGTCTGTTGGGCCTCATATTTCGGAAGGTTTAGATCGAGGGGTTTGCTGATTGCCTCGAGGACCGTATTTTTAGTAAGATCGTTGAAAAGAACACGATGGATTGTCTTGTTCTTACCGTTAATTTCCTGAGCGACATGCCAGGCAATAGCCTCGCCCTCACGATCCGGGTCGGGGGCCAGATAAATATGCTCGGCCTTTTGTGCCGCTTTCTTTATTTCTGCCATGACTTTTTTCTTGCTGTCCACAACATTGTAACTCGGTTCAAAGCCGTGATCCACATCGATGCCCAGAGAACTCTTGGGCAAGTCCTTGACGTGACCCATAGTGGCCCGGACATCAAAATCCGCACCGAGGAATTTTTTTATTGTTTTGACTTTGGTTGGCGACTCTACGATTACTAAAGAATGGGACATGAATTCACTCCTGAAGAATATACGTTTTTCCCGGCATTTGACGGATCAGGCCCCTGAGTTCGAGATGCAAAAGCAGGGAAAGGATCTCCGAGGCTGACAGGCCGGTAGCGGCAATGAGGTCATCAACGGGCAGAGGTCGGGAAGACAGGTTATTTAAAAGCAGTTGCTCTTTCTTGTCAAGGACTGCATTAGGAATATCGCGGTGTAACTGGCGGTTATTGGAAAGGTCGTGGTGCTCAGCGTGGGAATGCGCTTTGGGATCGGCAGGTTGGGATTCAATGAGGGGTAGCGAATCATCAGGAGAGGTTGGTGGTCCGATTTCCGCAAGGATATCATCGACATTTTCTACTAATTTTGCCCCTTCCTTGATGAGACGGTTCGTTCCCCGTGAGCCTGCCTCGTCGATGCTGCCCGGTACGGCAAATACATCTCTCCCCTGTTCCAAGGCGATTCTTGCCGTAATGAGGGAACCGCTCCTCTCGGTTGCCTCAACAACAACCACACCCAGCGACATCCCGCTGATGATACGGTTACGGGCAGGAAAATTAGCAGCATTGGGTCGCGTACCGAATGAATATTCCGACACGACAGCTCCGCAATGGGAGATTTCGTGGTAGAGGGATTCGTTCTCCGGGGGATAAATCACATCAAGACCTGATCCCAAAACCGCAACGGTTCTTCCCTTGACGGACAATGCGCCTCTGTGTGCCGATGAGTCGATACCTCTGGCCATACCGCTCACAATGGTGACGCCGCTCAGGGACAGTTCCCGTGAGAATCTTTCCGTCGTATATTTTCCGTAAGTGCTGGCCTTTCGTGAGCCGACCACGGCTACAGACACGTCGAGACCACTCAACTCGCCTTTAACATAGAGAAGAAAGGGACAATCGTAAATGTGGAGCAGGCGCCGCGGGAAGAGGGGGTCCTGACAGGTGATGATGGCAGCATTCATCTGCCGCGCCTTTTCAAGTTCATTATCCACTTCTGCCCATTGTTTGAAATCTTTGATATGCACGGCCGTATTCGAACCGATGCCCAGTACGGTCTCAAGCAGGTTCAGGGGGGCCTTAAAAACATGTTCCGGCGTCCCGAAGCTCTGGAGGAGATTCTTGACGCCGATGTTTCCCAGTCCCTCTACCAGTTTCAAGGCCATCCAGAATTTGAGATTGTCAGCTATGTTTGTCATCCATTCAACCGTCACAAAAAAAGTGGCGAAGAATATATCTCATCCCAAGGGCTGTCAAGGAATTTAACTGTGACGGAGTGATTAGCAGCGCTTTATCTTATCGGGGATAAATATATATTGTCAGCGAAGTTGATTTCGGCTACATATCAGCCATTGAGCAGGAAGGACGTATAATCAGAAATATGCAGCCTAAATATCCGTGGATGTTCATAATATTATTATTGGCAACGGTAATGGGACCTCTTGAACCAGGAAAATGCTGGGGGGGGGCGGTTCTTCTCCATCCGGAATCCGTATCCTTGGGTGATGTTGGAGCGGGGAAACTAAAGAAGGTAGTGGCAACCCTTTCTAATAGCGATTGGGATCGGAAGGAATGGTCGGCAGATATAGACGAGGGATGGCTATGCAAATCAGGAAAGACTTTGACAGGGCTCCTTGAACATGGACGGCCATTACCGATAAAGATATCGATGAAATCCTCCCTGGCCCCGGCGGGAGAAGACAATAATCATCATGGCCTTTACACAGTTGTTCTCAATCTTGAAATCGATAACAGACATGCTGTTTATCAGAAGAAATTAGCTGGTGGAAATCAGAGGGAAGAGGTTGTGTTGAATGTAGGGGGAGAAAGAAAGGTTATCGAACTTTCTTTTCATGTGACGGAATATCCGCTGGAACCGGTTTTGTCAGTTTTACCGCGTCGCCTTGATTTTGGAAACCTGGGGCAAGGGCAGAAAATTATCAAGAAAATTGAGATCACCAACAGGGGCAGGCAATCCCTTAAATGGAAGGTGTCTCAAAAAAACCGTGTCCACCATTTGGCCGGCGTCGATGCCCTCTCGGGACGGTATGTTTCCTTTTTGCAGCATGAAACACAGGGAACGGGCCAATATCGGCAGGGAAATCCGGGGAAAGACCATCTCGAATTTACCGGCCATTGGTCGGAAGTTGACGGTTATCCGGAAGCCCTGCCAAACAGTGTACTAAAATACCGTTTTTCCGGTTCGGGGGTAAACATTTATTTTTGGAAGTCGCCGGCAGGGGGGAAATTTACACTTTACCTCGATAATCGGATAATTGCCAATATCGACGCCTTCAATGACCAGACGACAGCCGCGGAATATCGTCTCCTTGAACCTGTCGGCATTGGGTCTCACACCCTGACGCTGATCAACAACCTGGGGCGAGTCGTTATCGAGGGAATAAAGATAACCGGTAAAGAAATTTCACGGGGAAATGGGAATTGGATAAGGATTTATCCGGAAATAGGAGTTACGACAAGGGAGATTGACTATCTTCATGTGTCTGTCGATACGGCCCGCCTGCCTCCTGGCAACTATGGACATGTCCTGAACGTGGAATCGAACGGGGGAGAAGCAGCTATTGAACTCTATGCCGAGGTTTCAACGGAAACGGGTTTTAAAATACTAGACGTTTACAGGTACATCTTCGGTAGCGATGTCCTGCTCAGCACGAATCCCGAGGGAGAGGCAAGGACATCTTATTTCAGAAACTATCGAAAGGAAGGAATCGCCTTCAGGCTCTTCAGTCCCGGTGCCCCCGGGACCATAGAGTTTTATAGATGGTACAATCCCCGTAAACAATTGCATTACTATTCATACGAGGCAAACGGGGGAGGGAAATTATCCAGGGAGTATATCTTTGAAGGGACCATCGGCAACATTGCCACCAGCCGCCTGCCAAACACACGCGAATTGTACCGCTGGCAGCATCCGTCCACAGGGCAATATTTTTTCTCTACCGATCCCAGAGGAGAAGGAATTAATAAAAAAGGATATAAATACAATGGTATCGCTGGGTTTGTCAGGTAAATTGCCCTTGTCGTTAAAGAGATGGGATTGGCGCTTGACAAAAAATGTCAAAAGAGATATTAGCCTCCCTCTTTTATATAAGCGTGCGCCTGTAGCTCAGCTGGATAGAGCAACGGACTTCTAATCCGTGGGTCGAGAGTTCGAATCCCTCCAGGCGTACCAGAGAATATGGTGGGTGTAGCTCAGTTGGTTAGAGTGCCGGGTTGTGGCCCCGGAGGTCGAGGGTTCAAATCCCTTCACTCACCCCATTGATTGAAAAAGGCGCCTGTAGCTCAGTTGGATAGAGTCGCAGACTTCGAATCTGTTGGTCGTACGTTCGAGTCGTACCAGGCGCGCCAGATAAAAAAGGATTAGATTCACATAGCATTGCCGGGCCTTTAGCTCAGTTGGTAGAGCAGTTGACTCTTAATCAATTGGTCGGGAGTTCGAGTCTCCCAAGGCCCACCATAAAAGCAGGGGTCAGGCAAATAAAGCCTGACCCCTTTTTCTTCACCTGTCGAACATTTTCATCCAAAATTTAAAAAACTATTGACTCTGATAGGTCCTTATATTAGCTTGTTTCTTTAATTAATTTCCGGGGTATTGAAGAATTGTCAAAAAACGTTTTCTATATTCGCACTTTTGGATGCCAGATGAATGTTCACGATTCCGAGCAGTTGGCTTGCATGATGGTCCGTGCCGGTTTTGAACAGACTGAAGATGTAAATCAGGCGCAGGTGATTCTCATCAATACTTGCAGTATCCGGGAGAAAGTGGCGCTTAAAATCGTCAGCCAGATCGGTCGCTACCGGCAGTTGAAGGAAAATAACCCTGACCTTGTCATCGGCGTGGGCGGTTGTCTTGCCCAGCACTGGGGGCAGTCTCTTCTGAAAAAAAACATTGGTGTCGATCTTGTCTTTGGAACACATGCCATTAACAAGGCCCCGGAAATGATCAGGAGGATACAAGGAAGAGGGGGAGCTATCGTAGATACGGCATTCGGCGACGCAATTCCGTCTCTTAGTATCTGTCCACAGCCGGATAATGGTAATATTCAGGCTTTTGTCACCATTATGCAGGGATGCGACAACTTTTGCTCATTTTGCGTGGTTCCCTACCTGCGGGGAGGCGAAAAAAGCCGGCCAAGTAAGGATATCATTGACGAAATCAGGAATCTTGTTACTCATGGCATAAAAGAGGTTACCCTCTTGGGTCAGAATGTTAATTCCTATGGCAAAGGGTTGGCAGAGGGGAATCGTTTTTCCGATCTAATCAAAAGTATTGAAGCGATTGATGGTCTGGAGAGAATACGATTTACCACCTCCCATCCCAAAGACCTTACCGACGATTTGATCAATTGTTTCGGAAAATTGGAGAAGCTATGCGAATATATTCAATTGCCCTTTCAGAGCGGTTCCAATAACATCCTTGGACGTATGAATCGCGGCTATACCAGGGAAGATTACCTTGACAAAGTGGAACGCCTAAGGGAAAGCTGTCCGGACATCGCCATCAGTTCCGACGCGATGGTTGGGTTTCCAGGAGAAACGACAGCGGATTTTGAAGCGACCCTGGAACTAATGGAAAGAATCAGGTTTGACAACATATTTTCATTCAAGTATTCTGAACGTGAGGGAACGGCAGCGGTTAGCCTAGATGAAAAAGTTCCGGAAAAGGAAAAAAGCCGCCGTCTCGGCCTGCTGCAGGATCTTCAGAATAGTCATACCCTGGAAATGAACGAGGCAATGGTTGGTAAAACTTTCCCTGTCCTAGTAGAGGGAATCAGCAAGAACAGTTCCAGAGATATGATGGGACGAACAAGATCGAACAAGATCGTTAACTTCAGGGGACCGGATAATCTCCACGGAAAAACAGTAGTGCTGCATATTACCGCAGGATATTTGCATTCACTGAGGGGAGAACTTTCTTGAGAAGGAGGACGGAATGTTGATTGAAATGAAGATTACCGGGCTGACGATAGATCCGATAACGAGCACCCCGATCGTCATTCTGAAGGATATTGAAGAAAAAAAAGCTATCCCCATCTGGATCGGCTTGTTTGAAGCCAGCGCCATAGCAACGCAGTTGGAAAAGATTACCTTTTCCAGGCCCATGACCCATGACCTGATGAAAGAAATACTGAAAGTACTCGGTGTGGAGGTCGTGCGTGTAGAAATTCATGATCTGCGGAACAACACTTTTTTTGCCAATATGCATTTTCAGGGAGATGGGAAGACTTATATCGTAGATGCACGCCCCAGTGACGCAATTGCCATCGCCCTCAGAACAGGCGCCCCGATATTTGTTGAAGAAAAAGTAATCGAAAAATCAAGAAACGTGGATATCGGCGCCAACATTGACGACATGGAAAAGCTGAAAGAAGATAAACTTAAGGATTTCCTCGAAAATTTATCTCCCGAAGCCTTTGGCAAATACAAGATGTAATCCATATATTTTAAAATAATGGGAACAATATCTACACTGGAAGAGGCAATAAAATCCTTCGCCGTTCATATCGAAATGGAGAGAAATCTGTCACCCCAGACGTGCAGGAGTTATCTTTCCGACCTCAAAGACTTCTCAGGCTTCGTGGAAGGACGTCAGCTTGACGGCATTTCCCTGGATAAGAAGGACATTGCGGATTTTGATCAGTTACATCTTCGTATGTATCTGGCAAACCTGTACAAGCGGAAGCTGCAAAAAGCGTCCATTGCCCGTAAGCTTGCGGCGATGAACACTTTTTTCCGCTACCTGATGCGAGAAGGAATCATTAGGGTGAATCCTCTGGCCACCGTATCGGCGCCGCGCAAGGATCTGCTCATGCCCAGACACTTGTCCGTTGATGAGGTCTTTGACCTCCTTGGGGATCGATTTGCAGACGATGTCAAGGGAATGCGGGACCGTGCCATTCTGGAAATATTCTATTCCACGGGTATACGTTTGAGTGAACTTACGGCGTTGAACAGGGAAGATGTAGATTTTGAGCAGGCGCTGATCAGGGTACGCGGGAAAGGACGTAAGGAGAGGATTGTTCCGATCGGAATCCCGGCGCTACGCACATTAAAGGATTATCAGGGGAAAAAAGCCTCTTCCGGGAAGGACGGGTGTCCTGATGATAGCAAAGGGCCACTGATCACCGGTAGAAATAATGAGCGGATTAATCCGCGGACGGTGGAAAGAATAGTTGACAAATACATGCGGATGAGCGGTAACCAAAAAAAAATCAGTCCCCATGCCCTACGGCATTCCTTCGCCACTCATCTCCTTGATGCCGGGGCAGATTTACGGAGCATTCAGGAAATGCTGGGACATGAGAGCCTTTCGACGACCCAGCGATATACAGCGGTTAGTGTCGGCCGTCTCATGGATATATACGACAAGTCACATCCTAAAGCGCGAGGAGGGTCAAGGCGGGCATGAAAATTCGAGGAACTACGATTATAGCGATAAGGCACAACGGGAAAGTAACCGTTGCCGGAGACGGACAGGTGACCTTCGACGTTACCATCATGAAACACGGGGCGCGCAAGGTTCGCCGTCTCTATCACAACAAGGTCATTGTCGGTTTTGCCGGAACCACGGCGGACGCTTTCACCCTCTTTGACCGTTTCGACCAGAAATTGGAGCAGTATAACGGGAATCTCCTGCGAGCCGCCGTTGAACTGACGAAAGACTGGCGTACCGATCGGGTGCTGCGTCACCTCGAAGCCCTGATGATCGCCGTAAGTAAGGATTACTTCCTGCTTATTTCTGGTAACGGCGATGTCATTGAATCTGACGACGAAGTCATGGCGATCGGTTCCGGTGGGCCCTACGCGTTAGCGGCCGCTCGCGCCCTGGTTCGCTTTTCCGATTTGTCGGCGACGGAAATCGCTTTGGAGTCGGTGAAGATTGCCTCGGAAATTTGTATTTACACAAACAACAATATTACGGTCGAAGAATTGGATATAAACGATGATTGATGCGCTACCTGCTTTAAAGATGGTGGAACGTGAAAAAAAACAAGCCCCGAAGGCCTTGACGCCTCGTGAAATTGTGGAGAAGCTTGATCAGTATATTATCGGCCAGGGAGATGCGAAAAGGGCCGTGGCTATTGCCTTACGCAATCGCTGGCGGCGGCAGAACGTTTCCAAAGAACTTGGCGAAGAGATCTCGCCAAAAAATATCATCATGATCGGACCGACAGGAGTCGGAAAAACAGAAATTGCCCGCCGCCTTGCCAAGCTGGACAATTCTCCCTTTCTTAAGGTTGAGGCGTCCAAATTTACGGAAGTAGGCTATGTAGGCAGAGACGTGGAATCCATGATTCGCGACCTTGTAGAACTTGCCATCAACATGGCGAAAGCCGAGGAACAGGAAAGCGTTGGTTCCAAAGCGGCTTCCTTGGCAGAGGAGGCGCTTTTAGACGTTCTTTTGCCTCCCAAACCGGTCGAGAGGACCGTCGGACAGATGATGGAGGAGGAAAAGGAATTCGATACGGCCGAGGAAGATCTTTTAAGACAGGGGGATACGACCCGGGAAAAATTGCGGCGCCTTCTTCATGAAGGAAAACTTGATGGCCGCTACGTGGAAATCGAAGTGTCGGAGCAAAGAAGCGGTCCCATGATCGAGATATTTTCAACTGCCGGCATCGAAGACATGGGGATGAATATCAAAGAGCTTTTTGGCAATATGTTTCCTCCCAAAAAGAAAAAAAACAGGGTTATGGTGCCGGAGGCCCTGGAAATATTGGCGCAGGAGCAGGCCCAGCGTCTCGTGGATATGGAAAAGGTCACAAAAACTGCGATGTCCAGGGTAGAGCAATCGGGAATCATCTTTTTGGATGAGATCGACAAGATTGTGGGAAGCGATTCACCTCATGGGCCAGATGTCTCGCGAGAAGGTGTCCAAAGGGATCTCCTGCCCATTGTCGAGGGATCAACGGTTAATACCCGCCATGGAATGCTCAAAACGGATCACATCCTGTTTATCGCCGCCGGTGCCTTCAGTGCCACGAAGCCATCGGATCTGATCCCCGAACTGCAAGGACGTTTTCCAATTCGTGTCGAGCTGGATTCGCTCGGGAAGGAAGAGTTCATCCGAATTCTCACCGAGCCTCACAACGCCTTGATTAAACAATATATTGAAATGATGGCTACGGAAGGTTTGAAGGTTACGTTTACGCCGGAGGCGATCGCAGAAATCGCCGAAGTAGCCACCATCGTCAACGAAAGAACAGAAAATATCGGGGCGAGAAGGCTCTATACGATCATGGAAACCCTCTTGGAGGATATTTCATTCGATGCCCCCGACATGAATGAAAAGGTCGTTGTTATCGACGCCCAGCAGGTGCAGGAAAAGCTCGGTGATATCATCGAGGATGAAGACCTGAGCCGCTATATCCTGTAAGACTATAAATTACCGAAGGGGACACAAAATGGACAGCGTGAAGAAATCCATGGAAAGGGCCGACATTCTCATCGAAGCCCTTCCTTACATTCGCCGGTTTTACAATAAAATCATTGTGATCAAATACGGCGGTCATGCCATGGTGGATGATGAACTTAAGGACATGTTCGCCCGGGATGTGCTGATGATGAAATATGTAGGCATTCATCCCGTAGTGGTACATGGCGGGGGACCTCAGATCGGAGGTTATCTGAAAAAACTTGGTAAAGAGTCTCATTTCATCCAGGGGATGCGGGTGACGGATAAGGAGACCATGGACATTGTGGAAATGGTCCTGGTGGGTAAGGTCAACAAGGAAATCGTCGGGCTTATCAACCAGCACGGGGGGAAAGCCGTGGGTTTGAGCGGCAAGGACGGAAGTCTTATCCGGGCGGAGAAGTATCTTCTCAGCGCCGAAAAGGCCAAGGATACCCCACCCGAAATCATCGATCTCGGTCTGGTCGGCAAGGTTAAAGAGATTAACGCCTCGCTAATAACGGCACTGGTCAAGGACGGCTTTATTCCTGTTATTGCCCCTACCGGTCTTGGCGATCAGGGAGAAACATACAATATCAATGCCGACATTGTGGCCGGAGCAGTAGCAGCGGCTCTCCAGGCGGAAAAGCTCGTGCTCCTAACGGATGTGGAGGGTGTTCTTGATTCCGAAAAGAATCTAATCAATACCATGAGCAACGCCGAGGCGCTGGGGATGATCAATGATAAGGTCATCCACGGCGGTATGTTTCCCAAGGTGAAATGCTGCCTCAAGGCGCTGCGGGGTGGGGTGAGAAAGTCCCACATCATCGACGGTCGCCTGAAACATGCGATTCTGCTGGAGATGTTTACAGATCGCGGCATAGGCACAGAGATTATTATCTGAAAGAGTCTTATTTGAACGCACAGCCCAACAATGACATAAATTATTACTTAAAGGAAGAACAGTAACTAATTATGAATAAAGAAGAATGGATGGCAATTTCCGATCAGTATATTATGGGGACCTATAAGCGCTTTCCCGTGGTTTTCACCAGTGGAAAAGGAATGAAGCTCTGGGATACGGAAGGCACGGAGTATCTGGATTTCGTCGCCGGCATCGCTGTATGCAGCCTTGGCCATGCCCATCCTGAGGTCAGCAACGCCATAAAAATACAGGCGGATAAACTGGTTCATGTTTCCAACCTCTACCATATCGATACCCAGATTGAATATGCCCGGCTGTTGATCCAGCATTCGGCTCTCGATAAAGTGTTCTTTTGCAACAGCGGCGCCGAGGCGAATGAAGGGGCGATCAAACTGGCGAAAAAGTATGGCAACGACCGTAGCGGGGGCATAAAAAACGAGATAGTCACTATGAACGGCTCCTTTCATGGCCGGACTATGGCAACGATCACCGCCACGGGTCAAGATAAATTTCATAAGGGTTTCAACCCATTATTGGCGGGATTTCAATATGTCCCTTTCAATGATTTGGGGGCACTCGGGAAGGCAATTTCCGATAAAACCTGCGCTGTCATGATTGAGCCCATCCAGGCGGAAGGTGGCATCCGGGTTCCAGATCCGGATTATTTTCAGAGAGTTCGACAATTGTGCGACGAGAGGGACGTTCTATTGATTCTTGACGAGGTTCAGGTCGGAATGGGTAGGACGGGCACCCTTTTTGCCCACGAACAGGACGGGATAATCCCGGACATCGTTACCATGGCGAAGGCTATGGGTAACGGCTTCCCCATAGGCGCCGTCCTAGCAAAGGAAAGTGTTGCCTTGGCCTTTGAGCCGGGCAGCCATGCCTCTACCTTTGGCGGCAACCCGCTGGCTATGGCTGCGGCCAAAGCGACGCTTGAAACGCTGCTCGCCGAGGATCTTTTGTCTAATTGCCGGCTCCGGGGCGGCTATTTCATGAAGATGCTCAATGAATTACGAAAAAATCATTCCATAATCAAAGAGGTGCGAGGCAGGGGGCTTCTCATTGGCGTCGAGCTCGGTTGCGAAGTTGCAGGTATTATAAAGAAATGTATGGACCGCGGCGCCCTCATAGCATCTGCAGGACCCTACATTCTGCGTTTTGTTCCACCCTTGATTGTCACGGAGCGGGAAATCGATCAAGTTGTCGAGATCCTGGATGGTGTTTTGCGGGAGGGGGCATGAAAAAAGATCTGGTTACGGAGTATGATCTTGAGATTGACGATTTTCAGTTCATCTTTGAACGGTCGCGCTCCCTGAAGCGATTTCTCAAAGAAGGAAGGCCCCACGGGACCTTGGCGGGAAAAACGCTGGGGATGATCTTCGAGAAGGCCTCCACGAGGACCCGCCTTTCCTTTGAGGTCGGCATGTATCAACTTGGAGGTTTGGCCCTTTTTTTAAACACGAAAGACACACAGATCGGCAGGGGTGAAACGGTAGCCGATACGGCAAGAATCATGTCCCGCTATTTAGACGGAATCATGATCAGGACCTTTGCCCAGAAAACAGTCGAGGACTTGGCCCTTTATGCAGATATTCCGGTCATCAACGGCCTCACGGACCTTCTCCATCCCTGCCAGATTTTAAGTGACCTGTTTACGATTATTGAGCGCAGGGGCGATTATGGGGGATTGAAAATAGCTTACATCGGAGACGGTAACAATATCGCAAACTCCTGGATAAATGCCGCCTCACGGCTTCCCATTCAACTTACCCTTGCCTGTCCGGAAGGTTATGAACCGCACCCGGAACTGCTGGAAAGGGGAAAGAGGGAAGCACGGGAAGGTATCCATTTATTCCGTGATCCCGTGGAGGCCATCCGGATGGCGGATGTAGTTTATACGGACGTCTGGGCGAGTATGGGGCAGGAAGAGGAACAGGATGAGCGGGCGAAGATATTCAGATCCTATCAGATTAATCAGGAACTTTTAGGACATGCGAAGAAAAATGTAATTGTCATGCATTGCCTTCCGGCGCATCGTGGCGAGGAAATCACTTCCGAGGTGATCGACGGCCCTCATTCCGTAGTTCTTGACCAGGCGGAAAACCGCCTCCATGTTCAAAAGGCAATACTGGAAACATTGATGAAGGAGGATAAAAATAATGGCTAACAAAATCAAGAAAGTAGTCCTTGCCTACTCGGGGGGGCTGGATACATCGGTCATCGTCAGATGGTTGATTGAAACCTATAAGTGTGAGGTGATCTGCTTTGCCGCCGATGTCGGTCAGAAGGAGGAACTGGATGGGCTTAAGGAAAAGGCCATCAATACCGGCGCCAGTAAGATATATATTGAAGATCTTACCGAGGAATTCGCCAGGGACTTTATCTTCCCGGCTTTACGGGCAAATGCCATCTATGAAGGGGTATATCTCCTGGGGACGTCTCTCGCGAGGCCTTTGATTGCCAAAAAACAGGTGGAGATTGCCCATGCCGAGGGGGCCGATGCCGTCTGTCACGGGGCGACGGGGAAGGGGAATGACCAGGTAAGGTTTGAAATGACCTATATGGCCCTCGATCCTCATATCCGGATCATATCTTCATGGAAAGATCCTCAGTGGACCTTCGATTCCCGCCAATCCATGCTGGATTACGCGGCAAAACACAAAATACCCGTCCCGCTGGTAACAAAAGAGAAACCCTATAGCAGTGACAGGAATTCCCTCCACATCTCCCATGAAGGAGGCATTCTGGAGGATCCCTGGGCGGAACCTCCGGAAGATATTTTTGTTTTGACGGTTGCCCCCGAAGCGGCGCCTGATAAGCCGACTTACGTTGAGATCGACTTTGTGAAGGGTAATCCCGTTGCCCTGGACGGAAAGAAGCTGAGCCCGGCAAAACTTATGGACAGAATTAACGAGCTTGCCGGTGCAAACGGCGTCGGCCGGGTGGACATGGTGGAAAACCGATTTGTCGGCATGAAATCCCGGGGCGTATACGAGACGCCGGGCGGAACCGTACTCTGGGCGGCTCATCGTGCCGTCGAATCCCTGACGATGGACCGTGAAGTCATGATGATGAGGGATTCCCTGATCCCGAAATACGCCCAACTCGTCTATAATGGATTCTGGTATTCCCCGGAAATGAAGACCCTCCAGACATATATAGATGTGACCCAGGAAAATGTTACGGGTACGGCACGAGTAAAGCTCTACAAGGGAAATGTCGTTATTGTCGGCAGAAAGTCCCCATTTTCTCTGTATCACGAGGATTTCGCGACCTTCGAAAAAGAAGAAGTATACAATCAGATGGACGCGACGGGATTTATCCGGCTCAACGCACTTCGGCTCAGGATTCAGGCATTGACAAAGGATAAGCGACCAGGACCTGAAACAAAGGAGAAAAGAAGCGCGGAAAGGCGCCAACTTGAGAGGCGTAACCAATCGGAGCGGCGAAAGAAAAAATAGCTAAGGAATAATTCAGTGAAACCATGGGGCGGAAGATTTAAGCAGGGAACGGACCGGAAAGTTGAGGAGTTCACCCAATCCATACACTTTGACCGGCGTCTTTTTCGTTATGATATCGAGGGGAGCCTTGCCCATGCACGTATGCTTGGGAAGCAGGGTATTATCTCACCGGACGAAGAAAGGTCCATCAGCAAAGGATTGAACGCAATCCGGAAAGATATGGAAGCAGGGAATTTCATCTTTGATGTCAAAGATGAAGATATTCATATGGCCATTGAAAAGTCCCTGATAGAACGGATCGGAAAAGCGGGCGAAAAAATCCACACGGGACGGAGTAGAAACGACCAGGTAGTTCTCGACGTGCGCCTCTACCTGCGTGAGGAGACCAAAAACCTCTTGAGGCTCTTGGAGGGCCTCAAGAGAGAGCTCGTGGAAGCGGCCAAGAGGGAAAAAACAACCATCATGCCGGGCTATACCCATCTCCAGAAGGCGCAACCGGTACTGTTGTCACATTACCTCCTTTCTTTCTGGGAGATGTTCGACCGTGATGAACAGCGGTTCAAAGACTGCCTGAAAAGGGTGAATGTAATGCCCCTCGGAGCCGCGGCCCTGGCGGGGACAAGCCTTCCCCTGGATCGCAACTATGTCGCCAGAATGCTTAAATTTCCCAAGGTCAGCCGTAACAGCATGGATACCGTGGCCGATCGCGATTTCATTGCCGAGTTCATTTTTTGTGCTTCCGTCGTCATGATGCACATGAGCCGGTTTTGCGAAGACCTTGTTATCTGGTCGTCCAACGAATTCCGTTATATCGAAATATCCGACGCCTTTACTACGGGAAGCAGCATTATGCCCCAGAAGAAAAATCCCGATGTAGCCGAATTGATCAGGGGAAAGACGGGCAGGGTTTATGGCCATCTCATGGCTATGCTCACTATTCTCAAGGGCTTGCCCATGACCTACAACCGGGATCTTCAAGAGGACAAGGAACCCCTCTTCGGCACTGTGGACACTATAACCTCTTCCGTGGAAATCCTTACGGAGATGCTCTCCCAGATTACCTTCCACCGTGAGAGAATGGAAGAGGAGGCAGGAAGGGATTTCTCCACGGCCACCGATATTGCTGAATACCTTGTTCAGAAAGGGATCGCCTTCCGGGAGGCCCATGGCATTGTGGGCCGGATTGTCGAATATTGCCTTGATAAAAGGAAAGAATTATCAGCAATGACTTTGCCCGAATTCCGGAAATTCCATACCAAATTCGATAAAGGTGTAATCGAGCGCCTCCAACCGGCTTCCTCTGTAAATCTGCGCAAGACTATCGGCGGAACGTCCCTGGTAATGGTGGAAGAAAGGATTCGGGAAATTGAAAAAGGGTCTTGAGGATTCTGCCGTTTTCATTACCGTTATGATTTGTTGCCTTTTGTCGGTAATGATCATTGGCTGCGGTAAAAAAGGAGATCCCGTACCGAGGCAGCAGCCGGTACTGCAAATGATAAAAAATCTAGGCGGGGAGATCACAGAAGAAGGCATATTGCTAAACTGGACGCTGCCGGATAAAACAAAAAAAGTAAAAACATTTAAAATTGTGAGATCAGAGGCAGTTCCCGGGGAAGATTGTCCAGGCTGCCCGCAGCAATTCGTACTCTTGACGGAAAAAGATGAGGCGACCCTGCGTGGCGGGGAGAAAGATCCGGGAAAATACGTCTATCTGGATCGGAATATCGATCCCGGACGCAATTATGGATACCGAATTGTCTGGTGCATTTCAGCAAAAAATTGCAGTCCCGAATCGAACACGGCGGATATTAAGAGAAAATAATCAAAGCGAGGTAATCAGTCCATGCACGATTTCCATTATGAAGGTAAGGACCTGTGGTGCGAGGAAGTCCCGATCCGGGATATTGCCGCTCAAGTGGGAACCCCTCTATATATTTACAGCCACCGCACCCTGAAGAATCATTTCCGCGTCTTCGATGACGCCTTCTCCAGAGTCCCCCATTTAACCTGCTTTGCCGTCAAGTCGAACTCCAATATCGCTATCCTCAGAATCTTTATTCGCGAAGGCGGCGGAGTAGACATCGTCTCCGGCGGAGAACTTTACCGGGCACTGAAGGCAGGAGTGGATCCCCAAAAGGTCGTTTATTCAGGGGTAGGGAAAAATATTGGGGAGATCGAGTATGCGTTGGCATCCAATATCCTCATGTTCAATGTCGAATCATTCCAAGAACTGGAGGTTATCAATGCTTGTGCGGCCCGGATGAAGAAGAAGGCCGGCATCGCCCTCAGAGTCAATCCCGATGTGGATCCGGAAACACATCCCTATATTTCAACGGGATTGAAAGAAAACAAATTCGGCGTTAATGTCGAGAAATCTCTGGCGACCTATCTTAAGGCCAGCAAATTGAAATATCTTGACATTAAAGGAATCAGTTGTCATATCGGTTCACAATTGACGAAAATATCTCCTTTTATTGACGCTCTGGATCGTCTCAAGAAACTTTATGGTCACTTGAAAGACGCCGGGCTGCTCATTCGGTATCTCGATTTGGGGGGCGGTCTTGGGATTACCTATAATGATGAGACTCCGCCCCATCCGTCCGAATACGCAGATGCCATTATCAGGGCCTCCCGGGATATTTCCTGTACCTTCATATTTGAACCGGGCCGGGTCATTGTAGGCAACGCCGGGATTCTGGTAACCAAGGTATTGTACACCAAAGCCAATGAAGACAAGAATTTTATCATTGTCGATGCCGGGATGAATGACTTGTTAAGACCAAGCCTTTACAAATCATATCATCACATTCAACACGTAAGGAAAACGAAGAGAAAAGAAATCGTCGCCGATGTGGTGGGACCGATTTGCGAATCCGGCGATTATCTGGCCAAGGAAAGAAGTCTCCCCCGCTTTGAAAGAGATGATCTAATGACGGTAATGAGCGCCGGCGCCTATGGCTTCACCATGGCCTCCAATTACAATTCCCGCCCCCGAGTCGCAGAAGTGCTGGTTACTGGAGATAAATACCACATCATTCGGAAAAGAGAAGAATACGGGGAACTTATTCGTGGTGAGAAAATTCCGGATATGATAAAAAGGGACAAATAACATTTTTTTAGGAGGGCGTATGTTTAAGGGAGCCATTGTTGCGATCGTCACCCCATTCAAAAACGGGAAGGTGGATGAGGGAAAACTGCGGGAATTAATAGAGTTCCAAATTGCCAACGGAACGGATGGCATCGTACCTTGCGGTACGACCGGTGAATCACCGACGCTGTCTCACGAAGAGCATGACCGGGTGATTGAAATTACTGTCGACGCGGTCAGGAAGCGCGTACCCGTCATTGCCGGCACCGGATCAAACTCAACGGCAGAAGCCCTGAGACTCACGAAACATGCCCATGAGGTCGGGGCCGACGGCGCCTTGATGGTTTGCCCATACTACAACCGTCCGACCCAGGAGGGGCTGTATCAGCACTACAAGTTCATTGCCGAGAATGTCTCCATTCCCATAATTGTCTACAATATTCCGGGACGAACAGGGGTAAACCTGCTTCCTGACACCTTGGCGAGGCTGGCGAAGATCCCCAACATCGTCGGGACAAAAGAGGCATCGGGATCTTTAAAGCAGATGCATGATGTCATTCATCTTTGCGGTCCGGATTTTGCGGTTCTTTCCGGGGATGACTTCTTTACATATCCCCTGCTTTGCCTGGGAGGACACGGCATCATTTCTGTCGTCTCCAATGTTGCTCCCGCGGACATGTCGGCACTGGTGGATGCTTTTGAAGCCGGTGATCTGAAAAAGGCCAAAGAACTGCACTTCAAGATGGTCCCTTTGATCGATTCCCTTTTTATCGAGACGAATCCCGTGCCCGTGAAGGCGGCCCTGGCAATGATGGGAAAAATTGATTACGAGGTGAGGCTTCCCCTGGAAAAAATGTCCGAAGGAAATTATGAGAAGCTGAAGAAAGTCATGATGACCTACGGACTGATCAAATAAGGAGAGATGACGATGATAAAAGCGATTGTCATGGGTGCGGGCGGCAGGATGGGTGGAAGAATAAGCGCTCTGATTGCTGCTGCTGAAGGGATGGAAGTCGCCGCGGCAGTGGAGAAGAAAGGACATGCCGCGATCGGTAAAGATCTGGGAGAAATGCTCGGTTTGGGCAAAACAGGCAAAATCGTCGTTGATGACTTGAAAAAGGTGATTGATGGCGGCGACGTGATAATTGACTTTACCCATCACGAATCTTCGCTGCAAAATATGGAGTTGGCGGCGAAGAAGGGGAAGCGTATGGTCATCGGCACTACTGGCTTCACCGCAGAGGAATTGAAGAAAGCTCAAAAGTTTGCTAAAAAGTCGCCCTTTGTCCTTGCCCCGAATATGAGTGTCGGCGTCAATGTCATGTTCAAAGTTCTTGAAAATGTGGCGACTATTTTAGGTAACGATTATGATGTCGAGATCGTGGAGGCCCACCATAACCTGAAAAAGGACGCACCCAGCGGGACGGCCATGAAGATGGCTCAGATTATCGCCGACGCTCTCAAACGAAATCTTGACCGGGAAGGGATATATACCAGGAAAGGGATGATCGGGGAGAGATCTAAGACGGAGATCGGAATTCAGACCCTCCGGGGCGGGGATATCGTCGGCGAACATAATGTGATGTTTGTGACCAATGGAGAACGTCTGGAATTCATTCACCGTGCCCACAACAGGGATAATTTTGCCCGCGGGGCTATCCGTGCCGCCAGATGGGTCGTCAACCAGAAGAACGGCCTTTACGACATGCAGGATGTCCTTGGTTTGAGAACGGCCTGACATGTCTATAAGAGGGGTCATTGCCTATATCGGTATCGGCTCGAATCTCGAAGAGCCGATACGGCAAAGCAGATTGGCCCTTCAAAAACTTGCTGCCGTCAAGGACACCTGTTTCTTGAGGGCATCTGCTTTTTACCGTACGGAACCGGTTGGCGTCAAGGATCAAGATCCGTTTATAAATGGAGTTGCCGAGATTCGAACGGAGTTGTCACCGAGAGCGCTTTTAGAGAGTCTCAAGTCCATCGAGCGGGAGATGGGCCGCCGGGCGTCATTGCGCTGGGGACCCCGGGTCATCGATCTTGACATCCTCCTATATGATCAGGAGGTCGTTCAGGAAGATGATCTCGTAATTCCCCATCCGGAATTACATAAGCGTCGTTTTGTGTTGGCTCCTTTATGCGAGATTGCCGCTTATGCGATTCATCCCGCCTTCGGCATATCCATGCAGGGGTTGTTAATTCGACTTGATGACGATGACCGGGGCGCCGTTGTGAAGATAGAACAGACGGATAATTAAAAAATGATTATAAGACTTATTGTATCTATCATATTATTTTATGTTATCTACCGGATTGCCAAGCTCCTTTTTCTACCGGGTGAGAAAACGGTTAAACCGCTTCCGAAGCGTGATCAAGGAAATCTGACCGGGGGGGAAGATCTCGTTGAAGACCCATGTTGCCATACATACATCCCTATAAGTGATGCCCTTACATGGAAGGGGCCCGATAAAACGCATTATTTCTGCAGTCAAAAATGTCGTGAAGAATACATGAAGAGTCATGAGAACGGTTAATAACAGGAGGGACTATGAAGTTTTTTATCGATACGGCCAATATTGGAGAGATTAAAGAAGCAAAAAGCCTGGGAATGGTTGATGGAGTGACGACAAATCCCAGTCTCATCGCCAGGGAAAAGAAAAGCTTTGAAGTTGTCGTTAAAGAAATTCTTAAGGTAATCGACGGACCTGTCAGTCTTGAGGTTATGAGTCTTGATGCCGACGGCATGTTCAAAGAAGGAAAGAAGCTGATGCAACTGGGGGATCAGGTCGTCATCAAGGTGCCTATGACTATGGACGGTCTGAAGGCGACGCGACGGTTTGCGGCGGAGGGAATCCCCGTGAACCAGACATTGATCTTTTCCCCGCTCCAGGCGCTGATGGCTGCAAAGGCCGGAGCTGCCTATGCAAGTCCTTTCGTGGGCAGACTTGACGACATCGCCCATGACGGCATGGCTCTCGTGGAACAGATTCTGACGATTTATGATCAGTACGGTTATGATACGGAAGTCATTGTCGCCAGTGTCAGACATCCGGGGCATGTCCTCGAAGCCGCCATGATGGGTGCTGATATTGCAACAATCCCATTCAAGGTCATCCAGCAGTTGGCCCAACATCCACTCACCGACAGGGGGGTTGACACCTTTCTGGCAGACTGGAAAAAAGTGCCCAAAAAATGATCGAAAGAGATCACGATGATTGACTACCTGCAAAGGTACTTTGATGCCCTGCCAATCGCAATGGAAAACAGGAAGATCATTAATCTTCCCAATACTATTACTATGCTCCGGATTTCGTTTATCCCGGTGCTTTTTCTGCTGCTTTTATCGCCGGGGCAGACAATGAGTCTGGTGATGGCAGGACTTTTCATCGCCGTATCATTTACGGATCTGTTGGACGGGTATATTGCCAGAAGGTACCACATTGTTACGACGATGGGGAAATTCCTCGATCCCATCGCTGACAAACTTGTCATCAATACGGCCATGATTTTAATGATTCCGATTGGCAGGATTCCCGCCTGGGTAGTTGCCATCGTCGTTATTCGCGATTTTACCGTCGACGGGATAAGAAATATCGCGTCTTCGGGAGGGCACATCATCTCGGCGAGTTGGTTGGGGAAGCAGAAAACCCTTTGCCAGGTCTTTGCCGTTTCCGCGCTCATGATCCATTATCCCTTTCTTGGGGCGGACGCCCATGTCGTTGGCACCACTATTCTCTACCTGGCCTTGTTTCTTAGCGTTTATTCAGGCCTGGATTACCTGGTTAAATTTTACCGTCACGTCATCAGAGAAAGAGTTCCGAATTCATGATCAATGCATGCGATTACAGCCTCTTCGACCGTCCGGAAATCCTTATGGCCCTATTTCATCCCCGGCCTGAATGGTGTTATAGTTTACCCCAAAGGGGTGAGGAAACACTGATGATCCCCGTTGATAGCAGTGTGGAGATTCAGGCCCAAGTGTATTTAGCATCACCGGGGGCGCCAAACATTCTTTTTTTTCATGGAAATGGTGAGATTGCCGCTGATTACCAGGAAATTGCCCCCTTTTATACCAACAGGATGATCAATTTCACTGTTGTTGACTACCGGGGATATGGCAGATCCACGGGAATGCCCTCGGTAAGCTCAATGATGAAGGACAGCCATACAATTTTCGCTTATTTTCAAAACTGGCTAAAGGAAAAAAAACTGAGCGGCAAGGTTATTGTCATGGGACGCTCTCTGGGTAGCGCCCCGGCCCTGGAAATTGCCCATTGCCACCAGGATGAACTCGACGGACTGATCATTGAAAGTGGATTTGCCTATGCGAGCCCTTTATTACGTCTCATGGGCGTCGATATGGAAGAGTTGGGACTGAAAGAAGAGCAGGGATTCAGAAATGTCGAAAAAATTATGGGCTTTCACAAACCGACACTTGTTATTCACAGCCAATACGATCATATAATCGCCTTTCAGGAAGGGGAGGTACTTTTCCATGCCTCCCCGGCGAAAGAAAAAAGATTTCTGCGTATTGCCGGCGCAAATCACAACAATGTTTTTTTTGCCGGAATGACCGACTACATGGCGTCCATAGAATGGTTGATCACTCAGACCGTAAAATAAAAAACCCGAGAGAGAAGTTCATTCGGAACATTTTGATTGACAAAATCATTCATCTGTTATAGTCAGCCACCTGAATTGTGCAAGCTGAGCGGGCGTAACTCAGCGGTAGAGTGCCACCTTGCCAAGGTGGACGTCGACGGTTCGAATCCGTTCGCCCGCTCCAGATATTTTCGGCGGCATAGCCAAGTGGCTAAGGCAGCGGTCTGCAAAACCGTTATTCACCGGTTCGAATCCGGTTGCCGCCTCCACATAAAACCAACGGGTTACAGATTCCATGGATTCTTTAAACCCTCGCAGTAGAAAGCAGTTGTGAGTTAGATTTTATTTTGGCGGTTGGTATCTCAATTGGGATTATTAACCGCCTTTTTTTATTACTTATAGCAAGTACAATATAAATATCCGGACAATCTATATAAAATATCTTGTCCCACGTTAGGTAAGAATAGAGGGAGGAAGAATTGCAGATTAATGTTGGGAATTATCGAATATTGTTAAAAGAATCCGTTGAGGCCGTGGCTGTTTTCCTTTTTGAAGGACAGCCGCCTGCCGGGGGAACGATTTCCCTTCTTGACAAAGCAACCAATGGAGTAATTCAGAAATTCTGGAAGCAAAATGATTTTGAAGGCAAACTTCACCAAACGGCCATCCTTTATCCCCAAAGCGAGGCCGGCATCAGACGCGTTATTCTGGTTGGACTCGGAAACAGGGGGGATTTTTCTGCCGAGAAGATGCGTAGCGCCGGCGCCAAAGCGGGACAGACGGCGCGGTCACTGAAAGTCAGATCTCTGGCCGTGGCCATGGAGGCCGGCGAGCTAGGACTATCCTGGGAAAACGCCACGGAAGCGACCCTAGCAGGGATCATCCTTGGACTTTATCAGTACATGGAATTCAAAACCCTGGACCGAGAGGGGATCAGCAAGGTCGAGGTGTTAAATATTTTAATCGGGGATAATAAAAACATTCCCCTTGTCAAAAAGGCTGCCAACAGGACGGAAGTAATTTGCCGGGCTGTTTATCTCGCCAGAAACTTGGTCTCTGCCCCTGCCAATGAGATGACCCCCGGCATCATGGCCCGGGAAGCACTCACTATTGCCCGGGGGCATAAAAAAATTAAAACAACCGTGCTGGAGGCTGACGATATGAAACGCCTGGGGATGAATGCCCTGTTAGGCGTGGCAAAAGGCAGCGATGAACCGCCAAAATTCATTATTATCGAGTATCAAGGGACAGGGAAGGAACATCCCCCGGTTGTTCTCGTCGGGAAGGCCCTCACTTTTGACAGCGGCGGCATCTCCCTCAAACCTGCGGAAAAGATGGATGAGATGAAGACGGACATGGCGGGAGGTGCTGCCGTTATTGGCACCATTAGTGCGGCAGCTGAATTGCGCTTGCCGGTGAACATCGTAGGTCTGATCCCGGCGACGGAAAACCTCCCCGGGGGGAAGGCCTGCAAACCGGGAGACATCCTCAAATCCATGTCGGGCAAGACTATTGAAGTCATCAATACGGACGCGGAAGGTCGTCTGATTTTAGCCGACGCCCTTACCTATGCCGGGCGATTCAAACCGGCAGCGATTATTGATATTGCCACCCTGACCGGGGCCTGCATTGTGGCCCTGGGAGATCATGTCATGGGGATGATGGGTACGGATGAGAGCCTGAAGAGCAAAATAAAAAAGGCAGCCCAAGAGACTGGCGAATTGCTGTGGGAACTTCCCCTCTGGGAAAACTATCAAGAACTTGTCAAAAGCGATATTGCCGACTACAAAAACTCGACGGGAAGACCGGGGGGGGCAATTACAGCTGCTGCCTTCCTAAGTAAATTTGTAGGTCCCTATCCTTGGGTGCATCTCGATATAGCAGGGCCCGCCTGGCTGACCAAGGATCAGGCGCATAATCCCAAAGGGGCGTCAGGAGTGGGAGTCCGTCTTTTTGTGCAACTACTGAGGGAATGGTCGGATGCTTACTGAGGGCTCATTAACATGGCGCCGGTTCTAGCAGTTGACAAACTCTCGACCTGGTTTGATACCGATCAAGGATCTCTAAAGGCCGTAGATGAAGTCAGCTTTCAGTTAAACGCGGGAGACACCCTCGGTATCGTAGGCGAATCAGGATGTGGAAAGACGGTACTGTCATTATCCATTATGCGTCTTGTTCCCACGCCTCCCGGCAGATATGTATCCGGATGTATTAAATTGAGTGGTCTTGATCTTCTTTCCCTCTCCGAAAAGGAGATGCGAAAGGTGCGGGGAAAAGCTATTTCGATGATCTTTCAGGAACCGATGACCTCCCTGAATCCTGTCTTCCGAATCGGCGCTCAGATCAGCGAGACGATTAGAATGCATCAGGGATGCAACCGCACCGAATCCCATCATAAGGCCATAGAGATGCTTCGCCTGGTCGGGATAGAGGTTCCTGAAAAAAGAATCAAAGATTATCCGCATCAACTAAGCGGCGGCATGAGACAACGGGTCATGATCGCGATGGCACTGGCTTGTCATCCCCAGTTGATGCTTGCCGATGAACCGACAACAGCCCTGGACGTTACTATTCAGGCGCAGATACTCGCACTGATCAATTCCCTGAAGAGGGACATGGGAACCTCCGTGATCCTGATAACCCATGACCTGGGGGTCATCGCGGAAAACGCGCAGCAGGTTGCCATAATGTATGCGGGTAAGTTCGTCGAATATGCAGATGTAAAGGACTTGTTCTCACGACCTCTCCATCCCTACACCGAGGGCCTGCTCCATTCTATTCCCAGGATTGGGGGATATTATAGCCGCGACAAACGCCTTCCTATGATTCCAGGAGGAGTTCCCGATCTCAGCCGGCTTCCCCAGGGATGCCGTTTTCACGAACGTTGTCCCGATGTGATGCCTATATGCAGGGATGATGAACCCGCCTTGATCGGGCAGAACTTTCCCAAACGGTATGTGCGATGCTGGAAGTATCAATAAAATGTCATCACCCCTTTTGACCGTCCATGAACTGCATAAGTCTTTCCCCCTTCAGGGGGCATTATTTGCCTCTCACGAAGAAAAATGTCTTGCCGTACAGGATATCAGCCTGAGCCTACATGCCGGTGAAACTCTTGGTATTGTAGGGGAAAGCGGCTGTGGTAAAACCACCCTGGCAAGAATGATCGCCCACATTGAAAAACCTACGGCGGGAGAAATCAGATATAGGGGACAAAACATTTTTAAGTTCGATAATAAACAATTGAAAGCTTATCGAAGAAAAACACAGTTCATCTTTCAGGATCCATATGCTTCCCTCAACCCGCGCTTGACTGCCGGCGAAATCATCGCTGAACCATTTATTATTCATCGCCGCAACCTCGATCATGATATCGATGCCAATCTGGAAAATATCATGAACATGGTTGGTTTATCAAAAGACCAACAACGACGTTATCCTCATGAATTCAGCGGCGGCCAGAGACAGAGGATCGGGATTGCCCGGGCCATTGCCCTGCGACCGGAGATCATTATTGCCGATGAGCCGGTTTCAGCGCTCGATGTGTCGGTCCAGGCCCAGATCCTCAATTTACTAAAGGATCTTCAGGATAAATTCAATCTGACCTACATTTTCATTTCTCATGATATGGGGGTAATACGCTTCATAAGTGACAGGATTGCCGTTATGTATCGGGGACGTATTGTCGAAATGGCAAGTAATCAACAGTTGTTTGAAAACCCTCGGCATCCTTATACAAGAACGCTCCTCGCTGCCGTTCCGCGCCTCGAAGAGAGATACACAAGTGAAGAGAGAATAGGTGAACAAAAAACTTGATTTTCTGAAAAAGTGGTGATAGCGGTCATCTACCGATATGAAATCAATTTATCCTTACGTACCGGTTCAGTATTAAAGAACTGGTGGAGCAGGTCGGGATTGAAAAATATTATGAGCCGTTTTTTTGAACCATAACGGATATTATGTCCTAATCCGTTGTGGTTTTTTTATTTTTCAGTGAATGAAAAGGAGGGAGTATCATGGCAGAGGGTAAAGTTAAGTGGTTTAACGAGAAGAAGGGATGGGGCTTTATTGAAAATGATGAAGGGGGAGATGTTTTCGTTCATTTCAGCGCCATTCAGGGATCCGGATTCAAAACACTTTTTGAATCACAGCGGGTAAGCTTTGATATTGAGCAGGGGAATAAGGGCCCGGCGGCCATAAATGTTCAGCCCTTATAAGAAATAATCCTTATGAATGAGATGCCCCGGTGTCGTCGATCGACACGGGGGCATTTTCATTTCTCCACCCTTTTTTACGAATTTTCTCCAATTCCTTATAAGACCATCCCATAATCACAAAGAAGGCTGCCGTTGCGGATACGGGTTGCGCCATCCAGACGCCGTCTCTGCCCATCAGAGCTGAAAATAAATACATTAACGGGATAAGAAACAGGGCATCCCTGATAAAGAGTAAAATCATGGAGGTTAAACCTTTTCCAAGCCCTATAAATACGTTTATCCACACCAGACTCGGCCCTGCCAGGATTAGCGGTGAGACAAAGATCTTCAGCGCCGGGGCGGCAATGGCGATCAATTCCCGGTCTTGCGTAAATAAACCGAGAATGGAATCGGCAAACAGAATGATCAGGATGCTACTGACGCCCGCAAAAAAAGACGAGCAATAGACCGCAACTCGCACGGTGTTTATCAAGCGCTCATACAGATGCGCGCCCATATTGAATCCCACCAGGGGCATGACGCCGTGACCGATTCCAAACAGGATCATCATTACCAGGCCGTTGATACGAAAACAGATGCCCAGCGTAGCGAGCGCAAGATGTCCATAAGGGGCAAGAATTTGATTATAAACAATAATTACTACCGTAAAGACCAGATTCATGAGCACGGAAGGAAGTCCCGTCTGGTAAATGGATCGTATAATACTTAAATCAGGCTTTAAGTCAGCAGGGGAAAGTCGAAATTTTGGGGATTTGAAGAGCAAAAAATACAGGGAAAGGAGACCGGAAGCAATCTGGCCGATAATAGCTGCGATGGCGGCGCCCTCGATTCCCAGGGCAGGGAATCCGTACCAGCCGAAAATGAGCAGCGGATCCAGAACCGCCCCCAGGAGTGTGAAGATGAGAATGGCATACATGGAAAGATTTGGTTGTCCTTCCGCCCGGAAAAGATTGTTTGCCATCATCAGGAAAAGCAAGAAGGGAGAGCCGAGGACAACCCATAGGAGGTAACGCCTCGCCAAAACGATTGTTTCCGCTGTTCCGCCAAAGGCCTGGAGCATCAAATCGGGGACCGAAAAGGTGACAGCGATTAAGAGGGCCCCCGAAATGATGGACAAGAGGATAACCTGCCCGGCGGTTTTTCTCGCCTTGTCCATTTCCCCGGCACCGAACATGCGGGCGGCATAAGAACCCGCCCCAACCCCGGTCCCGACGCCAATAGCCGCGAAAATCATCTGGAGGGGAAAGGTGATGGTAAAAGCGGCAATGGTTTGTGGACTCAAACGCGCCAGCCACAAGGTGTCCATGAGGTTGTAGAGGGCCATGGAAAGCATTGCCAGCATGGACGGCCAGCTCATTTTCAAAAGTAACGGCAGGATTGGGCCTTCGCCGAGATTTAAGCTCCTGTACTTCATGCACAATCGGCTATCATGTAGGTAAAAGGTATTGCAAGAAATTATTGCCTCAAAAATACCCCGTTAACCTTGACGAGGCATGATGATTATGTATATAAACCGCTATCTCGATAAGCTTTGTCTGAAATGACAAGGAGATGGAGAAACATTCACAGAGAGAAAGAATGAGGGATTTAATTTGAAGAAAACTATCTGCTTAATATTTACAGTCCTGCTCCTGTTTGCTGCAGGGGGCTGCAATGGCGGGGATGAAGCCAGGAAAATCAAGGCATCCGAAGAAACGGAAGCAAAAATACCTCAGGCCGCTCCCCCGGCCACCCCCGGTCCTTTGATTTCGGCAACGCCGATACTCAGCCCCACCGATGTGATCGCCGAAGTTGACGGTTCTAAATTGACCCGCGCCCAACTTGACCGGGAGCTAAAAATGAAGTTACAGGAAATGCAGGGGAAGATACCTGCTGAGAAGATGACGCAGGCGACAGCGTCGCTCAGGAAAGAGCTTGTTAACGATTTCATCATCCGCACCCTCCTCCTAAATGAAGTAAACCGGAGAAAAATCGTTGCCACGGATAAAGAAATCGCCGAGCGGATGAACATTATGAAAGAATCCCTCCCGGCCGGAACGACGATGGAGGAATTCTTGAAAAAAAGCGGTATCAGCAGCGAGCAACTCCGTCAGGAAATTACCCTTGGCATCCGTATCAACAAACTCGTAAATACCGCCAAAACGGCAAAAGCCACGCCTTCAGATAAAGAAATCTCACAATTCTACAAAGAGAATAAAGAAAAATTCCGTGCCCCCGAAGCTGTCCACGCCCGCCACATCCTGGTGGCAAAGACGGCGGGGGAAGACGAAAAGGCAAAAACTGCAAAACGCGAAAAGGCAGAAAATCTTCGTAAACAGCTCCTGGGGGGAACTGATTTTGCAGCCGTGGCGCAAGCGAATTCCGATTGTCCAAGTAAAGGCCAGGGAGGAGATCTGGGCACCTTTTCCAAGGGGCAGATGGTGAAACCATTTGAAGATGCAGCTTTCAGCCAGAAGAAGAACGAAATCGGACCGGTCGTGGAAACGGATTTCGGCTATCACATCATCCAGGTCATTGACCATCAGCCGTCAAAAATTCAGAGCCTCGATAAGGGGACAAAATTGAAAATATCGGCTTTTCTTCAACAGAAAAAGAAGTATGAAGCTTTCAACGAAATCATGCAGCAACTAAAGGCAAAGGCGCATATCGTGATCGCAGAAAAATAGGCCATAAAGAAAAAGGGGAGGGGATATGAGAAGCAGAATGGCGGGAAGGGTTAACAGCAACCTCTGGTACCTGGGCAGGAAAGAATCCGGGATGTATCTGCTGGAAGGTAAGCAAGAATCCATGCTTATCAGCGCCGGGATCAGTTTTATCCTGGACGATGTCCTCACGCAGATGAAAGATTTCGGCATCGATGAGAAAAAGATAAAATCGCTGCTCATTCTGCACTCCCATTTCGATCATGTGGGGACAGTTCCATACTTCAAAAGGACTTACCCCGAAATCGATATTTACGCCGCTCAAAGGGCGTGGGATATTCTCACGATGCCCAAGGCTATCGAAACAATGAACGCCTTCAGCCGGATGGTTGCCGCACAGGAAGGTTTTCAGGACGTCCTGGTAAAATATGATACGGAATGGAGAAACGATATTGCCGGCAAAACTGTTGCCGATGGAGATGTCCTGACCGTTGACGGCATGGAGGTCAGGATAATGGAAACGCCAGGGCACTCATCATGTTCCATCGCTGCTTATATCCCGTCGTTGAAAACCTTGCTTCCCTCTGACGCAGGCGGGATTCCCATTGACGATGACATTTTTCCCTCGGGAAACTCGAATTATACCCAGTTTCAGCAAAGCCTTGAAAAGATGAAGGATCTGGAGGTCGATTATTATTGCGCAGACCATTATGGTTATATCACCGGGGAAGAAGCCCGCAATTATACCCGGCAGACTATTGAGGCCGCCAGTCAACTGCGCACTCAGATCGAAGGGATATACAAAGAATCCCGGGATATTGAATCTTCAGCAAAAGTGCTGACGGAGGAGCTCTTTAGAAGGCATCCCGATTACTTCATATCAAGGGAAATCATTGCCGGGGTATTCGGCCAGATGGTCAAACACATCGCCAAATCATTATGAATCAGCGCTGTAAGGTAAAACCGTTCAAATACAGGAAGAGTTCATCCTCCTTTTCCTGCATGCGCAGTGCCTCCTCTTTATCGCCGGATTCGTGATCATAGCCGAGGAGGTGGAGAAGGCCGTGAATCATCAAAAAATCAAGAGATTCCTTTAAACTGACTCCCGAGGTTTCTCCTTCACTCATGGCTTTCTCGACGGAAACGATGATATCCCCCAACAATTGCGGATTCACATCCCCATAATTCCCTTCGGACATTGCAAAGGAGATGACATTAGTCGGATAATCCCTGCCCAAATAGAGACGGTTTAATTCTCGAATTTCCTCGTTATCAACCAGAAGCAGGCTCAGTTCGCGGTCTTTGAGACCAAGGCGCTTGAGCAGACGGACGAGGCTACTGCGAATCTGCCTGCGGTTTAAGGTGATTTTTTTCTGTCGATTTTCTATCAGGATAGTCATAGACGGATTTAATTTTGTCGTTGCTGTTTGTCTGGCCATTTATGTCATCATAGTAAGTTACACGGTGGTGAAAAACCCCATTCAGAATCCTCACAAAGCTCTCTTGTATTAGATTAAGGTCTTTTAATGTCAAATCACATTCGTCAAGTTGGCCGTCCATAAAGACCTTATCGATCCTGTCCCGGACTAGATTCTGTATTCTCGACGGCGTCGGCTGGACGAGGGTCCGGGAAGACGCCTCAATCACATCCCCAAGCAGCACCAGCCCTGCCTCTTTCGTTTGCGGACGTGGCCCGGGATAGCGGAAATGGCTCTCCGGCAAGGCCCGGATCGATGGCTCCTTGTCCCGCTTGGCCTTTTCATAAAAATAACCCACGAGAGATGTACCATGATGCTGGCGGATGATATCGGTAATCTTTCGTCCCAGTTTGCAGGTTGACGCTAGTTCACATCCGTCCTTGACATGGGAGATGATTACCAGTGAACTCATCCGGGGGGAAAGCTTATCATGCCTGTTTTCACCCTTGCCCTGGTTCTCTATGAAATAGAGTGGTTTCTTCATTTTGCCGATGTCATGGTAATAGGCGCTTACCTTGCAGAGAATGGAATCGGCGCCAATTGCCTCCGCTGCCGCTTCAACCATGGAACCGACGATTATAGAGTGATGATAGCTGCCCGGAGCTTCAATGATCATGCGCTGAAAAATTGGCTGATTGAGGTTGGCGAGTTCCATGAGCCTGATCTCGGTCGTGAATCCGAACAAGGATTCAAAGATGGGACCGACACCGGCAACGATAATACCGCTCATGACGGCCCCTGTGAAACCGGCAAGCAATTTCAAGAGCGTATCGTATGACGTCTGTTGACCCGTAAGGAGAGACACGGCAAGGATAGCAACCATGTTCATGAGGCTAAGGAAAAGACCTATTCTTATGAAAACGGTGCGCCTTCGATAGTGATCTCCTTTATAGATAACGATAATAAACCCTAAAAAGGCAAAAAGAGTCAGGTATGTCTGTTGTGATGGCATCATGAAGGCGATCAGAAAACATATAAATATTGAGAAGATCAGGGCAACCTGACGACTGAAAAGGTATCCTGTCAACAGGGTGCCCACCGCAAAGGGGCTGGCATAAAGGATCGTCTCAGTTGATAAAAATGGGAACGATTGATGAATGGCACCCGAAATAAAGATCACCGCCTTGATCAATAAAAACTGAAATACCATTATCACGGCGAGGCACAAAAGAAGCCGGTTCTGAGAGGCCGGGTCTCCCGGTACTGATAAACCCTTTTGAGTAAGAAACAGCAGGGCGGTTGCGAAGGTAAGGATCAATAAAAACATCCCGGCAAATCCGGCAATCATCGATGTTTTCTGCTGTCTTTGCTGCTTGAAGAAGGCGTTGATCTTGTCCAGATCTGTTATTGTAATCTTTTCCCCCTCCCGTACAATCATTTCATTTTTTTGAACTTCGAAAGAAATTGGTTTGACGGCATCCATTGCGGCTCGCCTGCGTATTTCCGTTGCTTCACGGTTATAAGTCAGGCTCGGTTGTAACAGCTTACCGGCAAGGGATACTGCGGTTTTACGCAGCTCAGGGTTCACTGCCGGAATAATCGCTTTGACACTATGATTCAGAAGTTTCCGTACATCATCTATTTGGTGGATATTAGATATGTTATTCTCCTGAGTTTCCGTCAACGTGCGAATATTCTTTACGATGATGCCCCGTTCATGTTCTGGTGCAAGAAAAGCGGCGTTGGTAATCATTCGGTTCCGGTAAACATCAACGATCAATGAAGAGATCTTTTCTGCCAGGTCTGAGGAGAACTCATGCTGTTCCAAAACTGATAATTCTTCATCGGAAAGCCGAATCTCAAGTGATTTTTCAAATATTCCGGGCCTTCCTTCTTTATTAACCGCCAGGGCGGCCGTTGAGATATTTTCATCATCCGGAGTTGTCCTTTGCCTGCTTTCTTGAACCGCCAGAAAGGCCTTCATGAGGTTGCCGCGAATCTGCGTTGCCATGTGATCATCAAAATCATAGACAGAGGGTATGGCCTTCGCGGCCTCAATCCTTTTCAAATCCGTCGAGGCCCTCTCTTCGACGAGAAAATCGCGGTCCGCTTTAATATCTTTGTTGGCGATAGCACCGACTTTGTATTCCGGCCGTGAAAATGGAACAGTTGGTATCAGTAAGAAGGTAAAAAGCAGACTTAACAAGACGAGAAGAAACCCGAGTTGGAGACGCCGGTTATTAATAAATGCCGGGATATTCTTTGACTGGGAAAACCATTTTTTAAAGGCCGGTATGTACTTTTCGGTGATTACCTTAAAGATATTCATGCCGATGTTTCTCTCTCTCTGGCCACTTTTCGCGTCCGGTCGAGATGATTGTAGGCCCTGATGACCTCCTGAACGAGGGGATGTCTTACGACATCGAGTTCGGAGAAATGAACAAAACCGATGCTCTTGCTTTTTTTGAGGATCTTTTCCGCTTCGATGAGACCGGAAGTCTTCTCCGGAGGCAGATCAATCTGGGTAATATCACCGGTGATGACTGCCTTGGAACCGAAACCGAGGCGGGTCAGAAACATTTTCATCTGTTCGGAGGTGGTGTTTTGTGCTTCATCAAGAATAACAAAGGCGTCGTTCAAGGTGCGTCCCCGCATAAAGGCCAGGGGCGCCACCTCAATGATGCCTTTATGCATGAGCGCGGTAGCCTTGTCAACATCCATCATATCAAACAAGGCGTCATAAAGGGGCCGGAGGTAAGGGTTGACTTTTTCAGCAAGATCGCCGGGCAGAAAACCAAGTTTTTCACCTGCCTCCACCGCCGGTCGGGCGAGGGCGATACGGGAGACCTTCTTTTCCATGAGAGCGGCGACGGCCATCGCCATGGCCAGGTAAGTTTTTCCTGTTCCGGCTGGTCCGATCCCAAAGACCATGTCGTAATTCCTGATAGCGTCTATATATTGTTTCTGAGCGATGCTTTTAGGAGTGATAAGTCGCTTTTTAGAGGATATGAAAACCTTGTCGAGGAAGATTTTTTCCAGGCTGACACTGCCGTCTTCCGAAAGAATACGGTGGGCGTAGTCGATATCCGGGGCAAAAAGGGGATATCCCTTCTCTAGGAGGACATATAACTGGACAACGAGATTCTTGGCTAAATGGACCGACGTCGCTTCTCCGGTAAAGAAAAGTACATTTCCCCTGGTCCCGGCGCGAACCGATGTCAGTTTCTCTATCTGCTTGAGATGCTTGTCATGTTCCCCGAGCAGATTCCTGAGGAGGGCATTGTCGGGAAAATGGAGATTCTCTGTATTTGCAGCCTGAATCTTCGCTTTCAAGTTATCTCTTAATTCTCTGCTTGATGTGCAATCCTTATTCTAAACCGGCGCCGATGCTATCACGTCCGCAAAACAAATGCAAACCCTCCTTCGTTCCTATCAGCTTTGCAGGAATAGATGGGCAAACACCTTTGCGTTGCCGATCATGTTGGCAATCAGGCAGTTTTCATTCGGTTGATGGGCGGTCGGTGTTGTCCGGCACCAGACGGCAACGGGGTAACCTTCCCGGCGCAGGTATGCAGCAACCGTTCCGGCCCCGATGCCCTGGGGGGTAGCCTGGACGCGATACACCTTGTCAATAGCTTGCTTTAGAGCAGTAACAATATTACTTTGCGTATCTGTTGCCGTTGGGGCCTGAACCTCCTGCACCGGAGAGACCTCGATCGTAACCCCGAATTCCTTCTCGATCGCGTCCGCCGCTTCCCGCATAACCTGCTTGACCACGGACAGATCATAGAGGGGCAATACCCGACAATCCATATAAAAGTTGTCTTCTCCGGGGATGGTATTCACATTCGGGACATTGGAATCTTTTCGCGTCGGTTCGAAGGTGCTCAAGGGAGGATCAAAGAGGGGATCGCTCTGCGGGAACCGTTCATGCAGATCCGCGTACAGTCGCACCGCCAGGTGCGAGGCGGCCAGAAAGGCGTTTATCCCCAGGTAGGGTTTGCTGCCGTGGCATTGTTTTCCCAGGGTCCGGAAGCGGACCCAGAGGATGCTCTTTTCGGCGATTTCAAGCAGTGTCCCATCCTCATTTCCCGAATCGGGGACACAGATCAAGTCTGTTTTTAGAAAGGGATTTCGTTCATGCTGGAGAAGATAGGCCAGACCCCAGCGGCTTGCCGTTTCTTCGTCGGATACGAAGACCAGTCCGGGAGTTCTCGCCGGTTCTATGCCTTCATCGAGGCATGCCTTTAAGGCGTAAAGGGAGGCAACCAGGTCCTGCTGATTATCCACGACGCCCCGGCCGATAATATAGCCGTCCTGCACATAAGCATGATAAGGATCCTGATTCCATAGTCCCAATTCCCCCGGGGGAACAATATCCATGTGGCTGATGATCCACGTTTGCTCTGCGGAGGAGGACGTAGCACCAGGGTAACGAACGATGATATTGGGACGGCGCCCTGAAGACACGCGCTCGTCGGGGGCGTCAATGATTTCCAAATCCGTCATGCCGAGACGCGCCAGGACATCCCAAAGAAAGATGGCTTTCTTCATTTCCCCATCCCCGCCGCTTTCCGGGGCGATAGCCGGTATGGCCGTCAGCTCGATCTGCAGGTTTACCATGTCCTTTTCATAGGCCTCAATGCGCCGGGCTACGCGCTCAAAAAGTTGCTCGTCAATCATAATTCACCATTATCCTCTGGAAATCAGGGTATTTGTCCTTTATTTGGCGATAACCGGCCTCGCTTCCCAGGATCAAAGTGATTGAATCTTCCGGGGCGAGGACATCGCCGGCGGTTTTCCGTATCTCAGCGGGCGTCAGCGAGGTTACCCGCTGCCGGTATTGCTGAAGAAAATCATCAGGCAACTTGTCAAAGGCGAGCAATGCTTGCTGAGTGACAATTTGGTGCGGCGAATCGAACTGAAAGATAAAGCTGTTCAGGATCGCCTTTTTTGCCCCGTCAATCTCCACCGGTGACAGGCCGTCTCGTTTGACATTCTTCATAATATCCTGAATAACTTGGAGGGCTGTCGGAGCGGATGCCGATTTGGTCATGGCATAAGCCCCGAATACTCCGTAATCGCGCCTGGCACGGTAGAAACTGCCGGTAGAGTAGGCAAGGCCCCTGTTGGTGCGCACTTCCTGGAAGATACGGGAACGGAAGCCCCCGCTCCCAAGAACAAAATCGATGACATCGAAGGCGTAATAAGCGTCAGAGCCTTTTTTGGGCGCGCCCTGACCGGTAACGATGACCGTTTGCGGCGTTTCCTTGACGATATAGTAGCTGCCCGGGTAAAATGACTTGAACGGCGCTGCTACCGGAACTATTTGCCCCTTGGCCTGCCAGTCTCCAATGGCTTTGCGGATGAGTATTTCCGCATCCTCCCGGCTAATATCACCTGATAAGGCAATGATCATATTGTCGGGGGCATAGTGACGCCGGTGACATTCAATAAGATCGCTCTTTTGTATATTCTTGATTGTCGAGAGGGTAGGGAGCCTTCCCCGTGGATTTCCCTGATAAAGCAATCGGTTGAATTCCTTAAAGGCCCAGCTTTGCGGATCATCGGGAAGGCGGCGTATTTCCTCGCTTTTGAGATCCTTGCCTAGCTTTAAGCGGCCATCATCAAAAAGTGGTTCCTGAAGAAGCTGGGAAAATATTCCCAATACCTTTTCAAAATCCTTTTTTAATGCAAACAACGACCACTGTGTCTTTTCAAGTCCCGTGCCCGGCTCGATGGTTGAGGCATAGTAATCAAGGGTCTCGTCGAGGGCTTGGGGGGACATTTTCAAGGTTCCCCCGCTGCGCATGACAGATGCCGTCAGCTCCGAGACGCCTTCTTTCCCGGGGGGATCGTACATGGTCCCTGATTTGACAATGAGCGTTATCTTGACTACCGGCAACTCATGATTCTCAAGGATATATACGGTAAGGCCGTTGGGCAGGGTGGTCCGAAATGGCTGGGGGGGATCGTACTTGAGGGGGCCGTAAGTGAGTTTAGCTGGATCTGGAAGAGCGAATGGCGCGCCGTTTAAGTGGTCTGATTGGCCAAAAATACAGCCGATAACAAACGTGATAAGGAAAACAATTATCAAATGCGGGGATGAATGCTTGCTCATCAGTCCTTTTTCATAATCGCGATAGTGCGATTATCCTTGCTCAGATAGCGGGTTGCCGCAGCTCTGAGTTCCTCGGGGGTAATTTTTTCGATGTTTATTTCATAGTTCACAATATAGCGCCAGTCACCCAGAAGCGTCTCGTAATAGGACAGCATACCGGCAAGCCCTTCGTTGGAATTCTGGCGGCGAATAAAATCGGCTTGCAACTGGTTTTTTACCTTTCTGAGTTCGCCGTCCGTTACGGGCGTCTTCTTCAGATCGTCGATCATGTCGTCGATGGCCCCGGCGAGTTTATCCACCTTATGGGGATTGCGAACCGTGGCAAAAATGGCAAACAGGTTCGGATATCTTGATCCCGGTAAGCCATTGACGGCGCTAACGCTTTCCGCAATCCCTTCGGTTTCGACCAGGGTTTTATAGAAGCGCGATGTCCGACCCCGGGAAAGAATCGCCTCGATCAGATCGAATCGGTAATCGTCCGGGGAGGGAAGGGCAGGTTTGTGGTAGCCGATCGCAAGCTGCTCATTGGCGTCGAAACGGACGGTAATTCGTTTTTCTCCCGTTTGTGGCGGTTCCACGGTTTCATGGCGAACAGGGGAGGGGCGAACAGGAATGCGGCCAAAATAGCTCTCGATCAAGCGGCGGATCTTTGGCGTCTCGACATCGCCCACCACGGTAATAACGATATTCTGGGGAGCATGGGTCCATAAAAAAAACTTCTCCATATCCGTCATGCTTAGAAAGGAAATATCATTCGCCCAGCCGATGACGGGGCGACGGTAGGGGTGGACCATAAAGGCGGCGGCGGCAAACTTTTCATACAATTGTCCATCCGGATCCGAATCGGTCCGTTGTCGTCTCTCTTCCACGACCACATCGCGTTCCTGGTAAAATTCCCGAAAAACCGGATTGCTCATGCGATCAGACTCGATCCTTGCCCATAGTTCGGCCTTGTTTGCGGGCATGCTGACGTGATAGGTGATCATATCCTGTCCCGTTGAGGCGTTAATATGGACAGCGCCATGTTCGTTATAGATCCGGTCAATTTCATTGGATCGATACAACTGGCGATGACTTTTCTGCAATGCTGCCAGACTTTCTTTAAGCGTGCTGAAAAGGTCCTTGTTCGCTTTTTCTCCCTTTGCCCGTTCCTGGTCCAGGCGATCACCGGTTTTGCTGATTTCGGAAAGAAGCTCTCGCTCCTTGCGAATATTTTTCGCGCCGATGGTTTTTGTCCCCTTGAACATCATATGCTCCAGGAGATGGGCAAGGCCGGTCTTCCCTTCGATTTCATCCACCGCCCCGGCTTTAACGCGGATATAGAAGGAAACCGTCGGGCTGATATGCCTTTCCAGGATGAGAACGCGGATACCGTTTTTCATGGTGAAGGCCTGAACGCGCTCTTCCAGATTTTTCTCTTGCTGGGCGAACGAAGAGGGCGTTCTAAAGATAATCAGTAGGAGGAGAAGAATGAACGGGACAAAAGAGAGACGAATTATTTTTTCTTGTCTATTTTTAAGCTTTGCCGTCATCTTTAAGGATCGCATGTATTCGACAGGCGGGATATATCAGCCCGGTTAGACCCAGCAGGATCATAAAGGAAGCTGAAAAAAAAAGCATGATGAATTCTAAGGGATTTTTAAGAAGATAGGCGCTGAGGAGGGTGTTTATTCCCATCAATAGCACCAGAAGAGAAACTCCTCCAATCACCAGGAGCTTCAACCACCATAACCACGAGACCGTAAGCTGTTTCGTATCCATGATTGGTTCTTACAATTTTAAAGTGACTTAATCAAGAGGCATTCGCAATTAGTCAACGGGGGATCAAGGAGATTCTCTGCGAGGGCAGACCTCTGGCACCTGTGACGGCCCTTTGGTTGATCCGGCTGTTTGGGAATGCACCGGAATTTTGGCTCAACGGCCAACGCGCCTACGACGTGCGGCAGATCGAGCCTTGACTGACTTATACCTATTTATCAACATCCCTGATTATACTGTAATATTATCCATTATTGAAGTCATCAGGGGCGACCTAATTTGATTTGTAGCAGCTTTCGATCGGAATTCAGCGGGCGAACATAAGAGAAAATAAGAATGGTGTCGGCAACCTGTGCATCTACTTATCAATAACTTGCCATGACTGACGGTATCTCAGATTAAGGAAGGAAAGGTGCAACGACGCAAATCAGCGGCGGGCGGTAGCAGGTCCGCTGATTTGCGTCGTTGGGCGGTTCTTTTAGTCACATTTCAACATCTCAAGAGCGTCCCCTTAGTTCACCTTCTACCTTTTTCCCCGGGAGATATTGCTTTAAAAGCCACATTATCTGAGAAGTTCGCGACGGGACTGCTTCATTTCCAGTAGGCCCTGTGGGGCGCGAGCAGTTCGTTTTCCAGTTCCGGAACGGGGCCCACTACCTTGATGGGCTTCTGCCCTGCCTTAAAGACTGTGCGACACGGCAGGTTCATCGTGGGGTTTCTCTTGTCGGAGCCAGTCAGTTCCCTTACTGTGGTTTCCTCAACGCCATAGACGACGTTTCCGATGTTGGCCCAATATATGTTCCCCGAGCACATGGCACAAGGTTCGACCGTCGTCACCAAGGTACATTTCCACAAGTAGTCGGGCTCGTACTTAACACATGCCTGCCGTGAGATTACTGTTTCGGCATGGTCCATCAAACTCACGTTTCCCTGTTTCATCAGCACCGTCTCGCCATCCGGCGCCACAAGCACTGCGCCAAAGGGTGGGTGACCCGATTTCACCACTTCCTTGGAGACCTCATTGGCCGTTCTCAGATGTTTTAGGATTTGCTGATGATTGAGCGGAAAATCCTTCAGGTCCGAAGAGGGCTTCCGATCCCCAGATCCCGTCCCGGCGCAGGCGCTCAGGGTCAAAAACAGGAAAGCGAGCGACACTCTCATTGCGATATTCTTCATTTCAATTCTCTCCTTTCGGTTATTATTTCATGGGGCAGGTGAAGCTAACCGTTGTTTTTGCCATTGAAATCTCCATCATGGATAGCGTTTAACATTAATTAGATTGATCCGTATAACATACCAAAATTTTGTTTCCTGTCCGCATAACATGCCATTAGAACAATTGTTAAAGACGCGATAAGATCTTTACTTTCATTTAGTTGCGCCATATGTCGCAGTTTATCACGTCATCTTATGCGGATCGGTATAAAATCCTCTGAGGCACCTGAGCAGCAATAAAAAACCCCTATCTTTTATAGAGACGGGGTTTTGTTGGCGAATATTTTCCCTCCAGCATGGTTATACGGGATGGAACTTATTAATTTGCTTTTAAATTTTTAGTGTTAATATCACCATTATCTTTCGAAATCTACAATAAATAGGAAAAAGGCGGCCTATTTCTTTCAGGAAGGAGCGGATCTGCTCCAAAAGGGAGAAATTGGCTTTCAGATGTATGCACGCTTTCGAATGGGATTCATTGGCTGGCCAAATTTATCTCTGTGCGGACTTGAAGGGATTGACTGCAATTCATAAAATAATGACCTGTACTGGACATTGACGTCATCAACCTATAGTTCAGCGGTGGGCAGCTGTCAGAATTGCTGGTAATCATTCGAACTATAGTGCCTGCGCTTACTATTGAGCAAAGAATCGGCTTAACCTATCCATTGGTTTGAAAATTGTCTCCTGCTTTTCCTTTATACCGGAAGTTATCGTAGCAGTGTTTTGTAGTTCTGCATCTTCACCTGCATTTCGGGGCTCAATTGTTTCACCAGTTCTGCATTGTATGAACCGGTGGGCATTGGCTTTATGGTTGGATCATTAGTCGGATTATTTTTAGTTGTAAGATCCCAAGTCCCGACGATCTGCATTGCCGTGATGGCATATTTACGTGATGTCGCAGCAGGCGTTCCTGCTTTGACTGCCGGATCAACATTGGTCGTCACGATGGAAATGGAATAGTCGCTATTGAGGTAAATCTCAAAAGTCCTGAACTGCTGAGTAAAATCCCTTAGCGATGGCGTTTCAATCTGCCAGAAGCCTTTTTCAGGAGCGTTGACCGGATCAGGCGATATAAATGCTTTAACGGTATTTAAATGACGATGCCCCGAGATCCACATGAGCAGATTCGGGTGACTTTGAAGCTCAGTGATCAGATCTGGGAGGGTTACGGCATTTTGCGGATCGGTCCACCAACCCATTTCGGAATTAGGCGCCGTAACTTCGACGCCGATGGGGACGTGCGCGGCGATGATCATAAGCTGGCCCGCCGCGTCGCCATCGGCAAGTTCTTTTTTAAGCCAGGCCCAGCGTGTCTGGTCCAGAAAGCCATGCCCGTGAATGTCGATAGAACCATCATCTTCCTTTTGGGTATTGTCGAGTACAATCACCTTGATCGGAATATTCGACTTCGGCGCGAAGCTATAACAGGCAAAGCCATTGTTGGCGTTGGTCAAGTTGAAACCGTGACCGGCAGGATGAGAAGACGTATTAAAAAATTCGTTCATCCACTCCGTTCTCAAAAGTGAACGGCGGTTCGGATCGGCCGCAACCTTTGGCGGGCTGCTGAAATTTCCGACAGGTCCTGCGTATTTGATGTCACCGTAGGGAGTCGAGCCATCGAGTACGCCCATATAGTAATCACGGCTGTTAATTTTTCTAAGGTCGCTGAAGACGTCTCCCGTGGCGAAGACTTCGTCAGTTATGTAGGATTGCCGAAGGTCCTTTCGAAGACTATGGTCCACCGGGATTGAACCCATCCAGAAATGATCGTGGTTGCCGAGAGTCTGATACCAGGGGATTGTCTTATCCAGCCCTGCCGCCTTATATGGTTTCTGGTAATCGATGGTGTCTGCTCCCAGATTGGCGCCTGAGCTTGGCGTAATGACTTTGCCATCCAGGACATCAATATACCATCGAAGCTCGTTGTACTGAGTGGTGTTGCAGGTATCGCCAAGAGAGAGGCCAAAATCAAACGGATTTGCTTTGTTGTCTTTGTTGTGAAGGGCGTTTACCGTCTGGACGGCTGCATCGAGAACATGCGTTGTATAAAGCATAATCCCTGAATACAGAGAGGCCCCAACCGGCAATGAGGGATGCAAGCGTTGAAGATAGATCAACTGGTTAGGAGATTCTTTATCGGTGATATGGATGTCTGAAATGGTAAAGAAATTCAAAAGTTTTGTTTTTTTAGTGATGGTGGAACTGCTATAGGTAGTCGACATAATATCGAGCCGCTTATCGTATGGTAGACCTGAGCCATAAGTCCAGTTTCCATAGCCGTATTGACTGTATTTGGAAACCTCACCCAGAGTAATCGCCGTCGAAGGTTTTGAGCCCGGCGTGACCGTCCTCTGGAGCGTCGTGGAAACATTGGAATCGATAGGGTATCCTTCGATCTGACTTTGATTTCTGACGACTGATTTTGAACATCCTGATAAAGAGAAAATCAGCATACCCATTAAAAAGGCTAACCAGAACTTCTTGGATTCATAAGCTGGTCTCATAAAACCTCTCCTCTGTTTTCTGGAGTCGTGTATGCACCTACCAGGTTAGCACCAATAAGTGATATAGCTGGTAAGGCTCACTTCTTCAATGCCTCTTCCAAAAGCGGGATGACCTGCATCTTTCTTGATAGGACCTTCTCCCTGTAGATGGAATTGTCTACGATCTTGCCTCCGAAGGCCTTCTCGAAGCTTTGGGCTGCAGCCGCATTGCCCACGAAGAGAAGGTCGCTAGCTTCTTTCATGACATCTGTCAGCATCATGACTATCATGGCCAGATTCTCTGAATTCTTCAAATTGTTCATTTCTTCCAGAATGGAAGCTCGCTTTGGTGTCAGATCATTCAGGTCCATAACCTCTATTTGGCCCACACCAAACTTGATGCCGCTAAAATTGAACTCCTTGAAGTCGCCCATGAGAATGTCCTTGGCAGATTTGGAGGCAACGTTGCTTTTAATCCTGAGGAGCTCTATACCAAACTTCCTGGGGTCGACGCCCGCGATCTTGGCCAGCTTTTCCACCGCGACCACATCGCGCGGAGAAGTCGTCGGCGACTTGAAAAGAACCGTATCAGTAAGTATTGCTGACATCATCAGTCCGGCCATCTCCCTGCTGATGGGAACCTTGTTCTGTTCATAGAGGTTCGCGACAATTCCTCCCGTAGCGCCCACGGGCTCCGTAAGGAAGAAAATGGCCTTACTGCGGACAAAGCCGTCAATCATGTGGTGGTCCACGACCTCAACAACATTCTCGATGTTGAGATTGTCTACAGCCTGATCCATATCGTTGTGATCTACAAGGATTACCTTCTTGCATCGGTATTGACAATTGGTGATCTTCTCTGGATAGGGAATTTTGAAGTAATCCAACACGAACTTGGTCTCATTGTTGAGGTCACCTGCCACGGCGGGGAAGGCTTCTTTCACCCCCATCAGGTTCTTCAGGTTGGCATAGGCAATGGCAGATGTTACAGTATCGACATCCGGCCTCTCGTGCCCAATTATCATCAGTTCGTCGGCCGCGAATGCAGGAACTGTGGATACAATGATTGCAATCGTGATGATGAGGGCGGTGAAACATGTTGTGACTGTGATACCGCCTGATTGAAAGAGGCTTCTGCTTTTCATCTTCCTTTTACCTTTTCTCAGCAACCCAGTCTCCCCAATCTGCCGCCTACCTTTTTAAGTAGCTTGATAATGCATTACAAAACTTCGCATGTTTTCGGCCAGAATTCAATAAGCTCTTAGCAAACGTTGCCTCTCGCTTTGTTGTCAGGAAGGCTGATTGCGATTAAATATCACTAATGATGAGCTCCTGTTCACCTACCTTACGCATATCTATTTTTTATTCCACTTGCATCCCTTTTCCGTGATTGACTCTACGTCTTCTTCAAATTTAAACTGCTTTCCATCTTTTTTTCGAATGTATCGAAATTCGTATATTCTTGCACCTTGGCTAACAACAATATATTTTCCGCCGGTGCCATCCGAAGTAATTTCTTCCCATTGGGCTTCATATTCCGATGGTCCGCCGCCCTTTACTCTCCGCACTTCTCGTTCTTTTATCATTTTTACGGCTATAGGCCCGCTGCCATTGTTGTAGATAACGTATCCCACGTCAGGCTTGTCAGTATTGAACACAAACTGAAGCCTGAGCGGCGTCTTTCCGCCAATTGATTTAAGGCATCTAAAGTCGTTTACATCTCGTTGCCGCCGCTCGGGATAGAAGTCTTCCCTTTTCACCATCGTCCCGGTACCGTCATAATAAAATCTTGACGCCTCTATCCCGTCCTTTTGTTGCTTCTGGTCAGCATAGAATTCCTCAACTTTTACCTTCTTCCCGTTGCTGCCTATATAGTTTGTTGTATTCGCTACCCCTGTCTCTCGTTGCTTCTGGTCAGTATGGTAGTCCTCAATTTTCACGATTTTCCCGTTGCTTTCATAATAGAATCTGGATATCTCTATTCCTGTCTCTCGTTGCTTCTGGTCAGTATAGAATTCCTCCTTTTTCACCATCTTTCCGTTGTTGTCATAATAGTTTATTATATTTGCTGCCCCTGTCTCTCGTTGTTTCTGGTCGGTGTAGAAGTCTTCCTTTTTCAAAATCTTTCCATTGCTGTCATAATGGAATCTTGACGTTTCTACCCCATCCTCATAGCTTCTTTCTGTTGGTGACAATGTAATCTCGTTTGTTGTCCCACCATACTCATTTCTTTGATTAATAACTTTAAGTGTATCGGCAAGCGCAAATGAAGACATACAGATTAAGACAATTACCGAGGCACATATGGTTTTTCTCATTGTTTCCCTCCATCCACATATAGTTTTTCCCCTGATATAATTTTGAGATAAAAGACAATAATTATGGGGTATTCGGATATGACTTTATCCTGCTAATCGTAGTTAAAGTCAAGTATTCTCCGCTTGATTATCCTCTAAAATGTTGCACGCCCGGCAAAACCACCGGATGCTTGCTTTCAAGAAGGAGGATCTCCAGACTATCAAAGGAAAATAATCTGTCATGGCTGTGCGTATTTCCACTCCTCGATCTCTATCCTATGTCCTTTTATGAATTTCTTGCCGGTGTGGAGAAGGAGCTGCTTGCCGAGTTGATCCGGGAACATGATTTGTCGCGGCCCCTTCCGGATACGGCCCATGAACAAATATGGGAACTGTGGAAGCGCTACCTGGTAGTGGGCGGCCTGCCGGAAGTGGTGAACCGTTATCGGGAAAGACAGGAGAATTTGTACGAGGCGGTACAGATTGTGCGGAAAACGCAGCGGGATCTACTGGATGCCTATGTAGCCGACATAGCCAGGCATAGCGGGAAGGCCAACGCCCTGCATATCGAAAGACTCTGGCGCAACGTCCCGGAGCAACTCGGGCAGGCCGGCAGCGGATCAACTGCGAAATTCAAGCTCCGCGACGTTGTGCCCGGGATTCGTGGTTACGAACGATTATCGTCCCCTCTGGACTGGCTGGAAGGCACTGATCTGATTATTCGGATTCCCATCGTGGACGCCGCCGGCATTCCCCTCTCATCCTTTGGGAAAGAAAATCGCTTCAAGCTCTATTTTTTTGATGTTGGCCTTCTGGGCGCCATAAGCGGCATCGCCCCTTCCGTGTTTCTCAATTACGGATTCAGCAGTTATCAGGGCTACATAGCCGAGAATTTCGTGGCTCAGGAACTACGGGCCGGCGGCATTAGAACCCTATATTGCTGGCAGGGGCGCACGGCGGAAGTGGAATTTCTGCTCGAAAGGGGAGGGGAGATCATACCCCTGGAAGTAAAGTCCGGCCGGGTGACCCAGTCAAAGAGTCTGAATGTGTATGCGGATCGCTACCAGCCCTCGCTGGCTTATGTCCTGAGCGCCAATAATATCACCCGGAGAAATATCCGCCATTATCTTCCTCTTTACCTGGCAGGCCGTTTGGCAGCTTGAGAAAAGGTTGCCTCGTCAGTCGTTTTAATTCATGGTAGGTTTCTGTAGTTAGAGAGGGGCTCGCGCAGGGGAGCAGGGAATTATTGTGATATAGAGGTTCTTCTTCCAAGGAATAGGATGAGGCACGGAGGGCGTCGTCCCATAACGACGTTCCGGGGAGAGGAGAATACTCAGCGAGAATTGGTTTGGCCCCCCGGGCATGCACGTAAAGGATACTTTCCCTTATTTCCCGGGCTGTTTGACCGGGCAGCCCGCAGAGGAGATAGACGCCGATATCATTTCCCGTATAACCGGCCTCTTGAAGATAGGCTGCCGCCCTTTCGAAGGCAGAGTTATCCACCTTGCCGCCCATTTCCTGTTGCCGTTGCTCGTGAGTGGTTTCCAGCCCGAAGCGGATGGTTCTAAATCCAGCCTGATAGAGCAGGTTGGCTATCTCAGGCGTAATTTCGCGTATGTGGAGGCCATTGGGACAATGAAAATGAGCGTCCAGTTTCCGGTGGATGATCTCTTTGAGCATGGGTATCGCCATTTCCTGTGGATCGATCAGGAGGGCGTCGTCATAAAAAGAGAAATTTCTCACCCCTAGCTTCTCTTGCCAGTAGACCATCTCATCGACGACCAGGATCGGATCCCGTCTGTCAAAGCAACTATTGAGCAATCTGGACGCACAATAGGTACAACGGAACGGACAGCCGCGGGAGGTGAGCAGCGGAACCTGTTCCGGCGCCGGCAGCAGATCGAAAGCAGGGTAGGGGAGATGATCGAGATCATGTTCATCAGGTAAAAAATGGACGGTCCCTCCGAGGATATCATTCATAATGAAGGACATATGCCGTTCACCGGGTCCGGGAAGGACATGATCCGCCCCGGCACGTAGGGCATGGTCGCCGCAGAGGGTCGCATAGATCCCGCCCAGAATAACCGGCACGCCGGGGAAAATATCCTTTACCAGGGAAATGACGTCAAACACCCCCGGATACCAATAAGTCATCATGGAGGTAATCAGGATGAGGTGTGGTTTTTCAGCCCCCTTCAATATCCTGATTAAGGCATGGTGAGGAATTCCATAGCGATGATAAGGCTTTGGTATGCTGGCCAGGGCTTCCGGATTGGCAACTTTTTCCTTGATAAACTTACCCTGTCCCCCTTGTTTTCTTGCCGGCCTTTTGAGCTCTCCGGGAGAAATAAAATCGAGGGCGCCGCTATCAAGACAGTCGATCAACTGGACGTCCAGGCCGTTTTTCCGCAGATAGGAGCCCATATAGAGCAAGCCTATGGGCTTCATCCAGAAATCATAAGCGGAAAAATCGTATATCCAGGGGTTGATCAATAAGATGCGCTTACTCATTGGGAAGGAATTATCAAATATTTGGCGGCCTGACAATAAAAGACTTGAAGACGATGAGCTTTACTGCTAATATCCCGCCGCATTGAAAGTCAGGAAAGTAAAATGCGGGCAGTCGTCCAGAGGGTTGATCGGGCCGCCGTTGCTGTAAGCGGCAAAAATATTTCCAGTATTAAGCAGGGGCTGATTGCCTTCGTCGGGGTTGAAAAGGGAGACACGACGAAGGACGCCGATTATCTCGTTGATAAAATCATCAACCTGAGAATATTTGAAGACCCCGAGGGAAAGATGAACCTGTCCCTTCTTGATAAAAATTGGGAGTTCATGGTCATCTCGCAGTTTACCCTCCTGGGAGATTGCCGTAAAGGAAGAAGACCCTCTTTTTATCAGGCCGAAGAGCCGATAAACGCGAAAAAGCTCTACGATTACTTCGTAGTAAAAAGCACAGAGAAGATACGTAAAGTCGGGACGGGGGAATTTCAGGCCATGATGAAGATCGATCTTCTCAATGACGGACCGGTAACCCTGTTGCTTGACAGCAGAACGGGTTTCTAATAAGTGAGGAAAGTATTGAAGGAGCAGGAAAGCACCCCCCCGTGTAACATCAGGATCGATAAAGAGGGCGTCTGGTATTACCAGGGCGCCGAAATGTTTCGCCGTGATTTTGTTAATTATTTTTATCGGAACTTGCATCTCGATGACGAGGGAAGATATTTTATCGAACTTCCGAATGACCGTTGTTTCGTGGATGTGGAAGATTCAGCCTATATTGTTAAAGCAGTTGATTACTCAAATACGGAATGCGACAATGGAACGAGGATAAATCTCCTGCTTTGCGATGAAACAAAAGAAGCCCTGGATCCCTGCACCCTTTGGATCAGCCCTGACAATGTCATGTATTGCCAAGTAAGGGAACATTCATTCAGGGCCCGCTTCTCAAGAGCTGCCTATTATCAGCTTGCCGAACATATCGAACATGATGAGGGCCAAGAGATATTTTACTTGAATGTTAACGGCCAACGTCACAATATTGAAACTAAATCTATCTTATAATCTAAACCAATGGAGGTATCTTCATGTTGTCTGACCAAATCGAAGAGGCCCTGACATTTGATGACCTGCTCCTTGTTCCGGCAGAATCATCCATATTACCCAAAGACGTAGATACATCAACAAGTCTGACCAACAATATAACCCTTAAGATACCAATCCTCAGCGCTGCCATGGATACTGTAACGGAATCCAAAACGGCCATCTGCATGGCTCAGGAAGGTGGAATCGGCATCATTCACCGTAACATGAGCATTGAAAGGCAGATGATTGAAGTCGACAAGGTAAAGAAATCGGAAAGCGGCATGATCGTAGATCCGATAACCATTGGCCCGGAACAGAAGGTTCAGGATGCCCTGAATCTGATGAACGAATACCACATTTCCGGGGTGCCCGTTGTCAAAGGTAAGCGGCTGGTGGGGATATTGACCAACCGTGATCTACGTTTCGAGACCAATCTGGAACAGCCGGTCGGGAATGTGATGACTAAAGATCATCTCGTTACGGTTACCTCGAACATTTCTTTGGAAGAATCCAAGAAACTCCTTCATAAACACCGAATTGAAAAGCTCCTGGTTGTTGACGACGAATACAATCTTAAAGGGCTAATAACCATCAAAGATATCGAAAAAATCCGTAAATACCCCAACGCGAGCAAAGACTCCCTGGGGCGTTTGCGCGTCGGAGCCGCCGTAGGCATCATTGACCGTGAAGAGCGGGTGCAAGCGCTTATTTCCGCTGGTGTCGATGTGATTGTAATCGACACTTCCCATGGTCACTCCAAAGGAGTTATCAATGCAATTAGGGAGACCAAGAGGTTATTCCCGACCTGCGAACTTATTGCCGGTAATGTCGCCACCGTAGAAGGAGCAAAGGCATTGATCGGAGCCGGGGTGGATGCCGTTAAAGTAGGGGTGGGTCCAGGTTCTATCTGCACCACGAGGATTGTCGCCGGTGTGGGCGTTCCGCAGATGACTGCAATCCGCGAAACTCATAAGTATTGTTCACAAAGGGGGATTCCCGTTATCTCCGATGGGGGCATTAAGTTCTCCGGCGATATCGCCAAGGCCCTTGGGGCCGGAGCCAGTACGGTCATGATCGGAGGGCTCTTTGCCGGCACCGAGGAAAGTCCCGGTGAAACCATCCTTTTTCAGGGTCGCAGCTACAAGGTCTATCGCGGCATGGGCTCCCTAGAGGCCATGAAATCAGGCAGTCGGGACCGTTATTACCAGGATGACATTGAAAGCAATCTTAAAATGGTTCCCGAAGGTATCGAGGGACGGGTGCCGTTCCGTGGTTCTCTATCCGCCAGCATATACCAGCTTGTCGGTGGCTTGAAAGCCGGCATGGGTTATCTTGGCTGCCGCACCATCGCGGAAATGCATCAAAAAGCCACTTTTGTTCGTATTACCTCCGCCGGACTTCGTGAAAGCCATGTCCACGACGTAATCATCACCAAGGAAGCACCCAACTATTGGCTGGATTAGCATGAAGCACGCTGATTTCGTCCATCTTCACGTTCATACCCAGTACAGCCTTTTGGACGGAACCATCCGCATCGATGATCTGCTAAAGAAGGCAAAGGACCATCAGATGCCTGCGGTGGCCATGACCGATCATGGCAACATGTTCGGGGCCATCGATTTTTATCAGCAAGCCTACCGTTACGGCATCAAACCAATTATTGGCAGCGAAATATATGTCGCCCCCCGCAGTCGTCATGAAAAAAGCTCCCAGGGAATAGGCGAAACCTCCCGCCATCTCGTCGTCCTGGTGAAGAACATGCAAGGCTACAAAAATCTGCTGAAATTGTCTTCGGCTGGTTACCTGGAAGGCTATTATTACCGGCCCCGGGTAGATAAGGAGCTTCTCCGCCAGCACCATGAAGGGCTCATTGGCATGAGCGCCTGCCTCCATGGTGAAATCGCCGATCACATTGTCAAGGGAAACACTGAGGGGGCGCTGAAAGCAGCGGAAGAATACCTTGACATCTTTGGCGCGGAAAATTTCTACCTGGAAATAATGGAGAATAGTCTTCCCGAACAGAAGATCGCCAACGAAGGCTTGATGGACATAAGCCGAAAGTTATCCATCCCCCTGGTTGCTACTAATGACTGCCATTATCTCAATCAGGCTGACGCCGAGGCCCACGAGATTCTCTTATGCATCCAGACCGGGAAAACCATCGAAGATCCGAATCGAATGAAATTTCAATCGGATCAGTTCTTCTTCCGCTCCCCGGAGGAGATGAAAGCCCTGTTTTCCTATTGCCCCGAAGCGATAGCAAACACTGTTCTCATAGCGGAAAAGTGCAATCTCACTATGGAGTTTGGTCAGTTTTATCTTCCCCATGTTAAATTGGATAATGATCAGAGCCTCGACGAACATCTTGGAAAAATCGCCAAAGAGGGACTACATCGTCTGACCCCGGTAGTCAATCCTGGGGGTGAGATGGAAGTTGCCAGGAATTATGAAAAGCGGCTTGCCGAGGAACTGGCCATGATCAAGTCCATGGGATTTGCAGGTTATTTCCTCATTGTGGCTGATTTCGTCAATTACGCAAAAGAGCAGAAGATTCCCGTCGGACCGGGCCGTGGTTCGGCAGCCGGTAGTCTCGTAGCCTACGCCACCGGAATAACCAACATCGACCCAATTCGTTACGGTCTTTTCTTTGAACGTTTCCTCAACCCGGACCGCAAGAGCATGCCCGATATCGACATCGACTTCTGCCAGGAGCGACGGGACGAGATCATCCATTATGTAACGGAAAAATACAGCAGTGACAATGTCGCCCAAATAATTACCTTCGGAAAGATGCTTGCCAAAGGGGTTATCAGAGACGTCGGCCGGGCCATGAACATCCCTTATGGCGAGGTGGATGCCATCGCGAAAATGATTCCCAATGTCTTGAATATTACCCTTGACGAGGCGATAAAGATGGAGCCACGCCTCAAGGAAGAGGCGAAGAAAAACGAACGTATTCAGAAGCTCCTGACCTATTCGCGGGCACTGGAGGGATTGAACCGCCATTCGTCGACCCATGCCGCCGGGGTCGTGATTTCCGATGTGCCGCTGGTAAACCGCGTTCCCCTGTATAAAGGCACCAAAGATGAAGTAGTAACCCAGTTTTCCATGAACGATATCCAGTCGGTAGGGCTGACAAAATTTGATTTCCTGGGTCTCAAGACCTTGACGGTGATCAAAAACGCCCTCCAGATGATCAAAGAGGGCAGGGGGGTTGACATTGACATCGACAAATTACCCCTCACCGATCAAGCAACTTATGAGCTCCTGCAGCGGGGCAACACCGATGGTATTTTTCAATTGGAAAGTACGGGAATGCGGGAGATTCTGACGAGCATGAAACCGGACTGCATAGAAGATATCATCGCCTTGATTGCCCTTTATCGTCCGGGACCAATGGGGATGGTCCCCGATTTTATTTCCCGTAAATTGGGGAAAACACAAATAAGCTATGAACTGCCACAGCTTAAAGATATTTTGAGGGAGACATACGGGGTCATTCTCTACCAGGAACAGGTCATGCAGATTGCCAGCGCCATTGGCCGTTACACCATGGCTGAGGCGGATACGCTCCGCAAGGCCATGAGCAAAAAGAAGGTCGCCGAAATGGATAAGGAGATGCCGAAATTCCTGGCCGGGGCCAAGCAGAATCACATCCCGCAAGAAAAGGCTACCCGCATCTGGGAACAGATGAATAAATTTGCAGAATATGGTTTCAACAAATCACACAGCACGGCATATGCAATGATTTCCTATCAGACGGCCTATCTGAAGGCCCACTATCCGGAAGAATTCATGGCTGCCCTGCTAACCAGCGAAAAGGACAACCGCGATAAAATCATCCGGTACATCAATAGCTGCAAAGAAATGGGCATCAACGTCCTACCCCCTGACATCAACGAGTCTCTGAGTGACTTCACCGCTTCGTCCGGCCACATCCGCTTTGGGATGGCGGCGGTTAAAAATGTCGGGCTGGGGGCAGTGGAAGCCATTATTGAAGCCAGAAAAAAGGGAGAAAAATATCCGTCCTTCCAGGATTTCAGCCAGCGGGTCGATCTACGGCGTGTAAACAAGCGGGTTATCGAAAGCCTGATAAAATGCGGGTCCTTTGATTCTCTGGGGCATAAAAGGCGAACTCTTTTCAGTTGTTATGAAGAGACTATGAATTTGGCGCAGAAGCTGCGCAAATCAAAAGCCAGCAGCCAGGTCAGTCTTCTGGAAGGTCTGGACACATCCACCGGGGGCGGTAGTATGCACGGCGCTGCAATTCCTCCCGATGTCGGCGAATGGGACCATAAAGAACTGCTCATGCATGAAAAGGAGGCCCTGGGATTCTATATTACGGGACATCCTCTATCGAGATACCAGCAAAAATTGGAATTCATTACCAATGCCAACTCAGTGAACATTGCGGAGAGAAGAGATAAAGAGGAAGTCATTATTGCCGGTGTAGTCAGTAATATCAAGGAGTTGACGACAAAAAGAAAAGATGTCATGGCGTACATAACCCTTGAGGATCTTTATGGTTCAATGAACATAATCTGTTTTGCCGATATCTATCAAAAGGCAAAAGCCCTATTAAAAGGAGATGAGCCGGTCCTGCTTAAGGGGCAGCTTGATATATCCGAAGAAAATGTCAAAATTATCGCCGCCGACATCACCCCGCTTCAGGATGCTCCAGATATTTCTCCTTATTCATCCGTGCATTTCGAGATCGAGACGCAAGCTGCGTCAAGCGATGAATATATTATTCAAATCAAATATTTGTCAGACAAATATAAAGGATCTTCTGAAGGTTATGTTCATTTGCTGAACGGAAACAGCGAAACGATAATTTTCTTAGGTAATGATCGCCGTTTTCAGTTGACTCCGGAACTTTTGAAGGCAACCTGTCTTGTCCTGGGACCTAATTCAATCAAATATCGTTGACTTCGTAAATGTTATACAGTGAGCGAACGTATCGTAATTTTATCTCTGCCCATGATCTCGTTTCTTTTCATGTCTCTGTCCGGGAAACAGACCTCCATATCTCAGCCGACCATGAGTTATCCGAGATTGCCCTTAACTCGGTAATCAAACATCGAAATTATCTGGAATCTTATATCCTTCGGCATCCAGCGTTTTTGAAATCCTTACTTCCCATGCCGAGAAACAAACTTGTCCCAGGAATAGTGTACGATATGATCGAGGCGGGAATTGCTGCGCAGGTGGGGCCGATGGCAGCCGTCGCCGGGGCGATGGCTGAATTTGTGGGCAAGGATCTTCTCTGCCATTGTGAAAATGTCATTGTAGAAAATGGCGGCGATATATTTATGAAAACTTCCACAGAACGGCGAGTGTCAATCTTTGCGGGAGAGTCTCCGTTAAGTCAAAAGGTAATCCTGCGCATCATGCCGGCAGACATGCCGCTTGGGATTTGTACATCCTCCGCCACCGTGGGACCCTCCTTGAGTTTTGGAAGGGCAGACGCCGTATGTGTAATGTCGCAATCAGCGAGTCTGGCTGACGCGGCGGCTTCGCTGATTGGAAATCAGATTAAGAAGCCAAGCGATATAAAACGTGTGTTAAACCGCGGGTCGGAAATTCCTGGGGTAAAAGGAATTGTGGTTATTATGGGTGAAACGATGGGGGCTTGGGGTCAAATCGAATTCTGCGATTAAAGTTTACATAACATATCTTATCCGACATAATATTATTGTTCATAAACCTTCCTCGACTAGCTGTTTGAAAATTAATGCTTGTTTTTCGGTAAGATGTTTAGGAACCATCACATTGATCTTGACGTATTGATCTCCTTTAGCCGCCCCTTTCAATCCGGGAACGCCATAACCTTTCATACGGATCTTCGTGTTGTTCTGGGTCCCGGGCGGGATCTTCAGACGTTTGATCGCCCCGTCAATAGTCGGTACATCGATGATAGTCCCGAGCACCGCTTGAGTGAAATTAACAGATTTTTCGTAATATATATCGTTTCCATCCCGGGCAAAAAGCGGATGAGGAATGATTGTTATATTCAAATATAGATCTCCTGCGGGACCGCCGTCAAAACCCTGCCCCCCCTTGCCCATGAGTCGCAGTTTCTTGCCGGTGCTGATTCCGGCCGGTATTTTTACGTTTATTTCGTCGACACGATCTTCCCGCTGCAGAGCCAGTTTCTTTTCGACCCCCGTCACCGACTCCTCAAGGGTGATGGAAAGATTGTATTGCAGATCCTGACCATTTTGGGGCATGTGTCCGTAGGATTGACCGCCGCCGCCGAAAAGATCGGCAAAAGGATCAAAGCCCTGCTGGGCGGCCCCCCTCCTTCTCGTCCCCCCTCCTGCTCCCGACCTCTGCCTCCCACCTGAACCTCCCAAATCAAATCCAAATCCCCTCAATAGATCGTTGAGATCGAAGTTTTTGAAGATATCTTCCTGGGAATATTTTTGGCGGAATTGATCTGCCGACCCATACGTATCGTACTGATTGCGTTTTTCCTGCTCACTCAGGACAGCGTAGGCCTCACTGATCTTTTTAAACTTTTCCTCGGCCTGGGCTTTATTGTTCGGGTTTTTATCAGGATGCCATTTTAAAGCCAGTTTACGATAGGCCTTTTTAATCTCTTCTGTTGTTGCCTTTTTGTCGACTCCCAATAACTGGTAATAATCTTCAGCCATTTTTCTCCGCCTTCCCTGCCTGATATTTGTCTCTAAAATACATACGGCAGTCTGTTTGTCAAGATATCAGATCACAGCAAAAATTGAAATATATGAAATCACAAATAATCGGTTGAATTTTATCCAAAATATCGATATGTAGATGCCAAATTTAGGTAGGACATATGGCGAAAAAGATACAACTTGCCGATTTAGAGTCGGGAATGGTAATCGTGAAGCCCGTCACGATGAAAAATGGCATGGTGATTCTCGGCGAAGGGGTGACATTGACTCCGGCCTGGGTAGAGAGACTTCAAGATATGGATATCGATGGGGTATACATCGATGCGCCAAAAGAACAGCAGCTAACGAAAGAAGAAGCAATAGTTAAACTCAACGCACGTTTTGAACCCGTTGCTGATCGGCCATACATGAACCGCCTCAAAAAAATACTCGCAGATCATATTGAGGACCTTTATGAAAAGTGAGACGGTGATCAACGTCCGAAAATCAAAAGTTGAAAATATCAGCGCTTTGCCGACTGTTCCGGGTAATCTCAAACGCATTTCCGCCATTATCGAAAAACCCAGGGTTACCCTCGATGAAATCGGGCGCTTTGTCGCCAGTGATCCTGCGCTGGCTTCAAAGGTCCTGAAGATGGTGAACTCCGCCATGTATGGTTTCCCCGGTCGCATCACAGCGGTTTCCTATGCCGTGATGCTGTTGGGATTGAATGTTGTCAAGGGGCTTCTTTTAGGAATATCCGTCTTCGAAATCATGGAAAAGACCATGAGAGGGTTGTGGGCCCATTCCGTGGGTTGTGCCGTAGCAGCTCGTTGCATTGCCGAAAAAAAGGGAATCAAAGACCCGGAAGAATTCTCCATCGCCGGCCTGCTTCATGATCTTGGCAAGGTTATTCTAATGCTTGAATATCAGAATGAATATGAAAAAGCCATGGAAATAGCCGCCAACGATAAAATTCCTATTTTTAAAGCCGAAGTGGAAATATTCAGTAACGGCCATGCCGAAGTAGCCATGTGGCTGATGGAAAAATGGCGTTTCCCCCGGAATCTTGTGGAGGTCATCGCTTATCACCATCGGCCCTCTCTTTCCAAGATCGCACCTTTGGAAACGGCTATCATCCATGTTGCCGACATTATAGTTCGCGCCCGCGGTGCAGGATTTGCGGGCGATTACTTTGTCCCTGAACTTAACACGCAGGCCTTAGATCTTTTGAGCCTCTCCGATGCCGATATCAAGGATATTCTCTTACGAATAGACGATGCCACCGACGCAATTTATGATTCAGCGGACTGATGGACCGATCATGAACACAGTCGCCATTTTGTCTCAGGATCCCGTCGTTTTCACCATGCTGGAGCGTTTTCTGAAGCCGGAGCATCATTTGATCGTCTTTAGAACAATGCCCGCTGCTCTGGACTACATATACACCACCATTCCCGAACTGATGATTCTTGATATCCGCTCCACAAAGTCATCATGCATTTCCCTCTTGAACCACCTCAAGGAAGATCCCATCTTCAGCCAGCTCCCCGTCCTGGCGATTTTCGATGATCCAGGCCAGTTCGAACTGCTGAAAACCATTCATGTTGAAGATTATATTTTCCGAAACATGCTTGAGAAGGAAATTATCACCCGAGTCAACTTATGTATTCGCAGGGCAAAGCGAATCGTCGAATTGAATCCCCTGACCAGACTTCCCGGCAATAATGCCATCAACCGGCAAATCCAGGAGCGCCTCGATCGCAAGGAAAACTTTGCCCTGGCCTATGCGGATCTCGACTATTTCAAACCTTATAACGACAAGTATGGATTTTCACGTGGGGATGAGGTGATCAAATTCACGGGACGGCTGATTCTTAACCTGGTTAATGAAAAACAGACCAAAGACAATTTCGTCGGCCATATCGGCGGTGATGATTATGTCTTCATCATGGCGCCCCAGTTTATCGTCGAGACCTCAGAACAGATAATTCGTGCTTTCGATCAGATCATTCCTACTTTTTATGATGAAGAGGATAGAAAAAAGGGTATTATCTTATCCAAAGATCGCCAAGGCAAGAAACAAAATTACCCGATCATTGGCATCTCCATCGGCATTACTGGCAGTCACCTGCGGACTTTTTGTCATTATGGTGAGATGACAGGGGTCGCCTCGACCATGAAATCACTTTCCAAACAAGCGGAAGGCAGCATTTATCGAATTGACAAACGTCAGAACAGTCCATCTACAACCAGCGCATTCAAACGTAATACGGACGCAGAGAAATAATCGCTAGGGCTGCAACTTGCCTTATTTACGCTTATGCCGCCCTTCCCAGATGAAAAGCCTTCAGGTTGGCATCGACTACTTTCTTAGGAAAGACCTCCCAGATGATTTTTTCCCACATCGTAACCTCCAGATCCAGCCATTGAGACAGGACACCGAGGAGGGCGGTGTTTTCTGCCCGCAGGTTCCCCGCCTTGCGAGCAATTTCATGTGCTTTAACCACTTTTACCGTTTCAAATGATTCCTTGACGAGATCTATGGCATTCTCCGGATAGGTCATATCCCCAAGATTGACCGCCGGAGGATAAAGCTCAAGTTCATTAACGATAATTCTACTGTCCGGTTTCAGATAGTCCAGATAACGCAGGGATTCCAGTTTTTCAAAGGCCAGGAGAATATCGACATTACCTTTTCGTTCAATGGGGGAATAGACTTTGCGCCCATACCGGACATGACTGGTTACACACCCCCCGCGTTGGGCCATGCCGTGAACTTCACTTTTCTTAACATCCATTCCCGACTCCATCATTACCAGGCAGAGAATATCGCTGGCCCGTAGAATGCCCTGGCCGCCGACGCCTGCCATGAGGATGCTTTTTACTTCCGCCGGGTTTAATTTCTCTACAGTTGCTTTTTTACCCATGATTCATTCCACCTCCCCAATAGCGCCGACCTTGCAGACCTGCTGGCAGATTGTACAACCGGTGCACAAATCGACGTCGATAAAAGAATTGCCCTCCTGCTTCTTGGCGTTTTTAATCACCTCGCCGGCAGGCATATCCGTGAACTTACGCCAGGCGATGGGAGGGCACCCCAAGCCGATGCAGTTCCGGCAACCGATGCATTTGTTCACATCGACGCGGAGGGGCTTGCGGGTTTCCGTCTGATGTCTTTTGAAAAGGACGCAGGAACGACGGGAAATGACGACGGAGGAACCGGGTCTGGCAAGCTCTTCCTTCATGACATTTCGCGTGTTCTTTATATCGTAAGGGTCGATAATCCGCACACTGTCGATTCCAAGTACTTTTGCCAAGGCAAATAAATCAAGCTCCTTAGCCTTAACGCCCTGAAGGGTGTAGCCTGTGGCCGGATGTTCCTGCATCCCTGTCATGGCCGTGGTCCGGTTGTCACAAATAACGATGACCGCCTCTCCCTGGTTATAGGCCATATTGAGGAGGGGAGTTATGCCGGAATGGATAAAGGTTCCATCTCCAATCACTCCGATAACCTTTCCCTTTCCTTTTTCCTTCAAAGCCTTACTCATCCCGTGGGCCATGCCGATACTAGCCCCCATGCAGATACAGGAGTGCATTCCCTCCAATGGCTTCATGAAGGAGAGGGTATAGCAGCCGATATCGCCGGCCACAAAGGTCTTGAACTTTCCCAGGACATGAAAAAGGCCCCGATGGGGACAGCCTGGACAGAGATTAGGCGGTCGAGGGGGAATCGCTACCTCGGGCAGCTTGGCAGCTGCTACCTGTTTACCTTTTAATGCGTATTCGATAACACCGGGATCAAATTCATTGGTAAATGGGAAAATATCCTTGCCTGACACCTCAATTCCCATCGCCCGGATCTGCTCCTCGATAAAGGGATCTAATTCTTCTATTACGTAGAGTTTATCGACCTTTGCGGCAAATTCGCGGATTAGTTTTTCGGGCAGGGGATGGACAATGCCGAGCTTTAGGTATGAGAATTCCGGAAAGACGTCTTTGACGTAATTGTAGGGCATCCCCGCGGTGATCACTCCTACTTCGGTATTGTTAATCTCCATCCTGTTTTCCTCAAAGGACTCGACAAAAGTTTTGAGGTTCTTCATCCGCTTTTCTACTTCCAAACGCCTGATCCTGGCCATTGCCGGCACCATAACGTATTTTGACGGTGTGATGCGAATCTCCGTTTTGTCTTCCACGGGGAGGGGATCCTCTATGATGACAACAGACTTGGAATGGGACACCCGGGTCGTGGTGCGCAGGAAAACGGGGGTGTCAAATTTCTCACTGAGGGCAAAGGCAATCTTAATGAATTCTTTCGCTTCCTGGCTGTCCGCAGGTTCAAGCATAGGGATTTTAGCGAATTTAGCATAGTTGCGGTTGTCCTGTTCATTCTGGGAACTATGTAGAGAAGGATCGTCCGCCGTGATAATGACCAGGGCGCCGTTGGTACCCGTATAACTGACCGTAAACAGGGGATCGGCGGCGACATTCACGCCGACATGTTTCATGGTGACAAGGGCTTTGGCGCCTCCCACTGCGGCCCCGATCCCTACTTCGAGGGCGACCTTCTCATTGGGGGCCCATTCGGCGTAAACGCCGTCGTATTTTGAAAATTCCTCAAGAATTTCTGTGCTTGGCGTTCCCGGATATCCTACCCCGAATCGAATGCCCCATTCATAGGCGCCTCTGGCGATGGCTTCATTCCCCGACATCAATACTTTCATAGATACGCTCCCCGCTGTTTGCTATCCGAGGATAGCTATTTTTCTTCCGATGATAAGCTTCATCGCCGGATCTTGTGTTTTGTCGAGTGACTTCTGATAATATTCGACAGCCTTTTTATTATCCTTCATAGCTTCATGTGTTCTGGCAAGATTGGCCAGGATATCTCCCGCAAAGGGTTTGCCGGCCTTGGCGTTCAAGGCCCTTTCATACTGCATCAGAGCGTTTTTGTAATCTTTTTTTGCTTCGTAGCAGTTACCCAGTCCGTTATAAACAAGGATGGTCAACTCGTTTTCTCCTGATTTATCTTTAAGGTAACCTTGAAATGCCTTCAATGCCGCATCGATTAGGCCGGCGTTAAGATAGGCGTTCCCGATCCGATACTGAGCGAGCATCGCTGCTTCCGTGGCTGGGTATTTTTCGATTACTTCCTGCAAAGGTTTGACCGCGGCGGTCATATCCGGATTGGCCATTCTGATCCGGATTGTATTCATAACCGCCTTATTATAGAAGTTCATTGCCTTTGTCTCTTCCGTTTGCCGGTAGTAGGCCCATCCACCTATCAATATAAACACTGCCACTACGATGGTAGTCGCCACGGCGATATTTCGCCGGTGGGTGAGGATATATTCCCTGATTTGTCCCAGGAGTACTTGTAGTTTGTCCGGTTCCGTTATTTCCTGTTTTGTCGCCTTGCTCGCCATGTCTTGCTCCTGTTTAGTTTATGTTTCTTGATTTATAGACCTTTTTCAATGAACGGCATCCCTTTGGCGATAAAAATATCCATCAGGTCGTACCCGGGACTGACTATCAATCCCGAAGCCTTTGCCATCGTCTCTCCATAAGAAAAACCGGAACGACGGTTTTCAGCAGGGAGGGATGAGTAGAAGGCAAAAGGACTTGGGTCGGCGGCATGGGTGCGCATGACGAGCGGCGTGGGATGGTCGCTCAGAACCATGACCCGGACATCCCCCAGTTTATTAATCCCCCGGAGGACCGTTCCGACCACCTTTTCATCGAAATCCTCAATAGCCTTGATTTTCCCATTCAAATTACCTTCATGGCCCATTTCGTCCGGGGCTTCCACGTGAAGAAAAACAAAATCCAGGTCATGAAGGGCGGCAAGGGCCTGCTGCGCCTTGCCTGCATAATTGGTATCCGTATAACCGGTAGCTCCTTCCACATGAATGGGTCTGAGACCGGCATAAATGCCGATGCCATTGAGGAGATCCACCGCCGATATTATCCCGCCGGTGATCTGATAGCGATCGGTAAGTTTATCCATACGGGGAGCCCTGCCCTGCCCCCACAACCAGATGGCATTGGCTGGTTTCTTACCTTTGCTTAACCTGTCGCGATTTGCCGGATGTACTTCCAGCACTTCTCTAGCCTTTTTCATGAGGGACAATATTTCCCGGTCACCCTTTCCACAAGGCACAAAACCGTTTGTCCTTTGCCCGGTTATGTCATGAGGTGGCGTTGTATTCATGGTCTCTTCACCGTTACGCCATACAAGTAGATGGCGGTAGCTCACCCCGGGAAAGAATCTATAAACCTCATTTCCCAATTCACGGTTGAGATCGTTGATGATCGCTAATGCTTCGGCGCTGGTAATATGACCGGCGGTAAAATCGTCCATGATCGGGTCATCGCCCTCACCCAGAGTAATGAGATTGCAGCGGAAGGCGACATCATTAGGACCGAGAACGATGCCCATGTTGGCTGCTTCCAGAGGGCCCCGACCGGAATAACAGGTTCCGGGGTCATAACCGAGAACGGTAAGATTTGCCACATCGCTTCCCGGCTTGAAACCCTTGGGGATAGTATCTACAAGACCCAGGGTCCCTTCTTTGGCCATGAAATCCATATTGGCCGTCCGGGCTGCCTCCAGCGGCGTTTTCCCCCCCAATTCATCCACCGGGTAATCGGCCATCCCGTCTCCCAGCAATACAATGTATTTCATCAGAGTCTCTCATCCTCAATGCGAATTAAGACCGTATGGTCATGAACTATTTCCAATTGATCGATCCGCCGTAAGGCCTCTTGGACATCCCGTTCCCGGGCCTTGTGGGTGGTCATCACCACGGGCACGGCGCCTTCTTCTTTACGTCCCTTCTGAATCACCGAGGCAATGCTGATATTCATTTCCCCGAGAATTCCGGCTATCTTGGAGAGAACGCCCGCTTTGTCTGCAGCCATAAAACGGAAGTAATAATTCGTTTGAATCTCGGGGAAAGGCACCAATTGGATATCATCAATAATGTCTTCCCCGAGTGAGCGGTAGGGGACAAGACGGGACACATCTTTAAGTATTTCTCTTGAAATATCGATAATGTCGCTGATAACCGCACTCGCCGTGGGCATCATCCCTGCCCCTTGACCATAAAGGAATACCGAACCCGAAGCGCTGCCGATGATATGAAAGGCGTTGAAATTGCTGTTTACATTGGCCAGAATGTGATCGAAGGGGATCATCGTCGGATGAATACGCGCCTCCACAAGGTCCCCCCGCTCAAAGGCAAGGGCCAGCAGTTTGATGCGATAGCCAAACTCCCTGGCAAATTCTATATCCTGCTGACTGATCCGGGAAATGCCTTCCCGGTAAATAGTATCGATATCAACCCGCTTCCCGTAGGCGAGAGAAAGGGTAATAGCAAGCTTATGGGCGGTATCGATCCCCTCGACGTCGAAAGTCGGATCCGCCTCGGCAAAGCCTAGGGCCTGCGCCTCTTTGAGAACATCCGCAAATGCTTTTCCTTCATCCGTCATTTTCGAGAGGATGTAGTTAGATGTTCCGTTCATGATGGCCATCATTGACTTGATCCGGTTGGCTGCCAGGGATTCCTTGAGGGTCTTGATGACGGGTATTGTCCCGCCGACACTGGCCTCAAATCGTATATCCACCTTTCCCCGGTTCGCGGCCTCAAATATTTCATTGCCGTATGTCGCCAGGAGCGCCTTGTTGGCCGTCACAACATGCTTTTTCCTGGCCATGGCCTCCATAATGAAAGTCCGTGCCGGCTCGTAGCCCCCCATAAGTTCAATGACGATTTGAATATCCGGATCTTCAAGAATATCCTTGGCATTTGTCGTCAAGATATCCGCGGCCACCGGCACAACCCGTGGGGTTGTGATATCGAGATCGGCGATTTTCTTCAATACAAGACGGGCGCCAAGACGTTTTTCAATTAGATCGCCACTTTCCTGTAGCAGTTTCACTACCCCTGCACCGATAGTTCCGAATCCGATTAATCCCAGTGTGATCTTCTTCATGAAAAGTTATCCTGAATATTTTTCGTTCGTGTTTATAATAGACTACCTATTTTGTCAAAATAAATTGCCCGTTAGAGGGAATAATTGACTTTCCCGGGGGATTGAGTTAAAAGACACGAGCTGCCTGCCACAGGAGCAAATCTTCCTAATCCAATTTTATCTCGTATTTACTATAAGGATGAAACAATGACTGCATCATATCAACAGGCCGGTGTGAACATTGACCAGGCCAATCTATTTGTGGAAAAAATCAAACCTCTCGTTAAAACGACGGCCCGGAAGGAGGTCATGAGCGGCATCGGCGGTTTCGGCGGGCTTTTCCATCTCGATTTGAAAAAGAACCCCGACCCTGTTCTTGTTTCATCGACGGACGGAGTGGGAACCAAGCTTAAGATTGCCCAGATGCTCAATCGGCACGATACGATCGGCATCGATCTGGTGGCGATGTGTGTCAATGATGTTATCGTTCAAGGTGCGGAGCCGCTTTTTTTCCTCGACTATTTAGCAACGGGAAGGCTTCGTCTGGAAACGAGCCTCCAGATCGTCGCCGGTATCGTCAGGGGATGTATTGATGCCGGCTGCGCCTTGATTGGTGGAGAAACGGCGGAAATGCCGGGATTTTACCAGGACGACGAGTATGATCTGGCTGGTTTCACTGTCGGCGTCGTCAATGCCGACCGGATGATCGATGGGTCAGAGATCCGGGTTGGGGACCGTATAATCGGTATCGCCTCCAATGGCCTGCACAGTAACGGCTATTCCCTGGCCCGAAAGATAGTTTTTGAGATCGCATCGCTCGGCATTCAGGAACATCCTGCCGGTCTCGAATGTTCCATCGGGGAGGAAATGCTGAAGCCGACCCGCATCTACGTCAAACCATTACTCAATATTATTAAACATTTCCATGTCAAGGGCCTCGTTCATATTACGGGCGGCGGTTTTTTAGATAACATACCCCGCATTGTGCCCCCTCCTTGCAAGGCCGTAATTTACGGAGGCAGTTGGCCCATCCTTCCCATTTTTACGATCCTTAAGGCTTTGGGTAATGTGGAAGAAATTGAGATGCTGCGTGTTTTCAATATGGGCGTCGGTATGATGATGATCGTCTCTGAAAAGGACGTTGCCGAAATTATGGACAGACTCGTAAAACTCGGTGAAAAGCCATACTGCATCGGCCATATCGAAAAACGTGATCCCGAGGAACCTCCCGTAATATTTTCAGCCTCATGAAGACAAAACTCCCCATTGGTGTTCTTGTTTCCGGCAGCGGCTCCAACCTCCAGTCGATCATTGACCATATGGAGAGTGGCAGACTCGATGTGGTCATCAAGGTAGTCATCAGCAATATCCCGGAGGCATATGCGCTTGAGAGGTGTCGGCGCCACAAGATCCCTTTTGCCGTCATCGACCATAGAGATTTTCCGTTACGGGACGACTTCGACCAGCAAATGATCCATGTTCTGCAATCCCAGGGCGTTGAACTGGTGGTCATGGCGGGTTTCATGAGGATTCTGACCTCCTGTTTTTTATCATCTTTCCCCATGCGGATCATGAACATTCATCCCGCTCTCCTTCCTGCTTTTCCCGGTTTGCATGTCCAGAGAAAGGCCGTGGAGTATGGTGTTCGTTTTTCCGGTTGTACGGTTCATTTTGCCGATGACGGTGTGGATACCGGCCCGATCATCATTCAGTCCGTGGTTCCCGTTCATGAAGACGATGATGAGAACAGCTTGGCACAGCGTATCCTTAAGGAGGAGCACAAGATCTATCCTCAGGCCATTCAGTGGTACGCCGAGGGCATGCTGGAAGTGAAAGGAAGGAAGGTTTACCTGAAGGGGGCGGAGACATCGGATATTGCTCCTCAACATAACCCGTCCCTTATGATAAATATGAGCTAGAGGAGGAATCATCCTATGGCGTCAAATAAACTGAATTTTGACATTCAATCCCTGGGAGAGGCGAACATTCCCTCACCGATCACGGTAAGTTACTTTACCCACGACACCAAACGTATTCTTTATGATCATGACTTGACAAACCTTTCGGCACATCGCTGGGATGAGGGAGTGCCTGCGGCCATCGAGGTCGCGGGGCCCAGAGAAATGATCTACTACGACCCGCCGAAGACCAAAGCGGCCATTGTGACCTGCGGCGGTCTGTGTCCGGGAATCAACGACGTGATACGGGCAATTGTCATGGAACTTTCCCACCGCTACGGGGTGAGTAATATCGTCGGGATCAAGTATGGTTTTCAGGGTTTGATTCCCAAATACGGTCATGACATGATGGATTTGACGCCGGAAATCGTCAAGGATGTCCATGCGGTGGGGGGGAGCATCCTGTCTTCATCCCGGGGGAAGCAGGACATCAGCGAGATGGTCAATATCCTCAAGCGAATGAATGTAGATATCTTTTTCTGTATCGGCGGCGACGGCACCATGCGGGCAACGGAACTTATTACGGAAGAAATATTGAAGAGAAAGCTCGAAATCAGTGTAATCGGCATCCCCAAAACCATTGATAACGACTTGAATCTGGTCGACAAGACCTTCGGCTTTGACACCGCTATTTCAGAGGCGGTTCATGCCATTGAATGCGCCCATGTAGAGGCGAAAGGATCGCCCATGGGCATCGGTCTGGTCAAGCTGATGGGTCGCCAATCAGGACATATCGCCGTTCACGCCGCCCTGGCGCAGAACGATGCCAACTTTGTCCTGATTCCGGAGGTATCCTTCGATCTGTATGGCGAGAACGGTTTCCTGAAAGCATTGGAAAAGCGCCTGCGCCAACGCAAACACTGCGTTATCCTTGCTGCGGAAGGGGCGGGTCAGGAATTTTTCTGTCGGGAAGAAGGTAAGATCGACACCGACGCTTCAGGAAACCTGAGACTGCGTGACATTGGAGTCTATCTTAAAGGTATTATTGAAGAATATTTTAAAAACTGCGGTCTGGAAGTCAATCTGAAATACATAGATCCCAGCTACACAATTCGCAGCGTTCCGGCAACCGCCAGTGACAGCATCTACTGCGGCGCCTTGGGGCAATACGCCGCCCATGCCGGCATGGCCGGTAAGACGGGGATGCTGGTCGGTCTTTTCCGAGGCGAATATGTCCATCTACCACTGCAGTCGGTCATGTCGGGGAAACAGGTAGATCCGGCCGGGAATATCTGGATGCGGGTCATTGAATCCACTGGCCAGCCAATGTCCATGAAAAACGAATGAATCAAAGGCAGGGATGTCATAAATTGCTTGCATATTTCCGCCTTTTATTGTAGCAACCACGCCACTACAAGTTTAGGAGTAAAGGATATGTCCAGAATGTGCGAGGTATGCGGGAAAAAGCCCGTCGTCGGTAATAATGTAAGCCATGCCAACAACAAGACCAAAAGGGTCTGGCGGCCTAATCTACAGAAAATCCGCGCCATCGACGAGAAAAGCGGCGCCGTCAAGAGAGTGAAGATTTGTACGCGCTGTCTCCGTTCCGGCTCCGTGCGCAAGGCAGTTTAATTACAAATCAGGATTAAATCCGGCCCTCCGGATCTCCGTGAGGGCCGGCTCTAAGAAATCCCCGTAATCTTTCACCAACTCCATTCCCTTGTTCATGACATCGGTAAGACCGTTAATGGCCGTCCCGTCATCCCGGGGAATGCCATATTTTTTCGCAAAAAGCTGAATTCGGCCTTCAAGGGTCATAAAACGTTTGATCCGGTTCAGTGTGTACATCGCCGCTCCTTCCCTTAATGCGTCGGCGACGCTCTGCACAGGCAGTCCGTACAACCAGGCAATATTTTCACTGAATTCGGCGAGTTTTTCTGCCACGGTGTAACTCAAAGCGTCGCTGAGGATGGTGATAAGCTTTTCACTCTCGTCTATCTGCCCCAGATGCAGGGCAAGGTCAAATGTCATCTCGATAATCATGTGGGACCGGTAGGCGGCTTGAGCATAGGGAATTGGGGTTCCCTGGTTCTCGTAGATTTCAAGGAGGGGCTTCACGAGCGATTGTCCCTTGATATAGGTATAACCGTTTGAATATGGATTGAATTCCATGACCGGTTGACTCGCAATCGATCCATGATGTGAGATATCATCAACCATAAGGTGAAAATGGACGAAGGCGTTTTTCCGGTACTTTCCCGGCAGCGTGCCGCACCTGGGAATACCGTGGGTGTCCTCGGCAGTAATGTCTTTGTGAATTGGCAGCAGATCAGGGCAAATGTTGTAAATAAGCAGATCGGGATGCTTCCTGATAAATTCTTCTCCCCCCGGGTAATTCTTGAGGAGCCATGTATGGGTCATCATCAGCATGAGGGAACTTCTCTCACTCCCTATTTTGTCGGACCGGTAATCGTCATTTTCTTACGATGATGCTTCCCTTTTATGACTGGATGATATGGAAATCAACAGAATTATTCAGTTCCGAAAGGATTATCTGAAATTCATCTTGAAAATCGGGCATAATCATTATCTGGACAATGGCCTCCTTGGGATCGATAGTAGTGATGGATGACAGTCTTTCATAGCCCTCCAATAAATATTGCAGTCGCATGAGATCTTTTCTGGATAGCTTTAAATAGATGTTCATATTGAGAAATAGAACGCCGCCCCTTTGCCGACTTCTCCCTCTGCCCAGATCCTGCCGCCGTGGCGCTGAACGATCCGCTGGACGATGGCCAGGCCTGCGCCCGTACCTTCAAACTCCTTCTCGTTATGGAGGCGTTGGAAAACGCCGAAGAGCTTTTCCACGTAAGCCATGTCGAAACCGGCGCCGTTGTCACGTACAAAGTACACCCTTGCGGAGTCTGGGATGGGGATTGGGGATGGCAGGTGTTCCAT
>Ga0265297_10000740_pt1 | contig 90673 bp, 93 predicted proteins | sample Munlanlwell13791_FD_192502 | JGI IMG/M metagenome (GOLD analysis project Ga0265297, IMG submission 192502) | Leachate microbial communities from a municipal landfill in Southern Ontario, Canada - Leachate well 137-91 | ecosystem: Engineered > Solid waste > Landfill > Unclassified | place... | reverse complement strand
GCACTGCATTTTTTGTTCCAACAATATGAATCCTTTTACTATTTATCGGGAAGGATTCCGTCCCATGGATGATATTAAAAAAGGGTTAGCTCTTTTAAGCCCTCCGCCCAACGGCGAAATACGCATCGGAGACAGCCTGCCGGGCAGGATCTCAGAGGGGGAAGCGTTGCTTCATCCCGATATCTTAGAAGTATTGAAATTGATAAGAGCCAGATTCCCGGGCAATGTTATCCAGATGAATACCAACGGCACGCCTCTTACAAAAAGCTTGATCGAGAAACTCATGCCTTATAAGCCTATAAGATTTACCATTTCTTATCATTCCGATAATCGGAAATTCTGGTGTAAGATTTTTAACTTAAAAGAAGATAAATATATGATAGCGCGCGAGGCATTTTTTAATCTCTCCAAGAATGGATTCATTATCCAGGCAGCGATGGTGCCACTGTCGCATCTTGTGGGTTACGATGATATCGAGAATACTATCAAAGCGCTAAGTTTTTATACCAAAGATGTGATTGTCTATGCTCCCGGCTATAGTTTTAAGGTCACAAAAACCATGAAAGGATTTCTAAAATCCGATTATCTGGAATTAAGCCGGTTTCTAGTAAAGATGAGAAAAGAATACAAGATTAATCTGGAATTATCTCCCGATCTTGCCAAGCCTTTGGATTTCTTTCCGTATCATGTGATGCAGAATTCTTTTTCGGCTAAATTCAAGAATGTCCTCTGGATTTTTTCGGAAGCAGCTTATAAGAAAGCCGAGAAAATTCTGCAAGAATGGAATAATTTTGTGCCTAATGAACATCATGCCTTTATGGCTAAGAACTATACCTACAAGGGCAACATTATCTGCAGTGGTTTATTGATGGTCAGTGATTACCGAAAGACAATAAGAAAGGCATTACAGGAGCTTAAAAAGAGAGGCATCAACATAGATTTAATAATCTTGCCGGCAATCTCATTTGATAGATACGGCGATGATTTGCAGGGCGAGAATCATTCTAAGTTAAATGAAGAGTTTAAGATACCTATTTGGCTTCGTTAGAAACCGATATGTCCTACCCGGTTCTTAAATAAGCATGAAAGTCAGACAAGCAAAAGATATCTGTGTTGTTAAGTTCCCGGATAGTTCGGTAATATTCAGCTTAAAAACCTATCGTTCCCATATACTCAATGAAAGCGCTTCTTTAATTTGGAATTTTTGTAAAAAACCCAGGACCATAAAACAATTGGCAGGTTTTATAAATAGAAAATACAAGATAGATTCATATAGGGCTTTAAAAGACGCAAGGAAATTCTCCGCTCATCTAAGAAAACGAAGACTTTTTGTGTCCAAGTGAAGTATATTGATCGTACTTAGCAGGTTTTTATTTATTTTGATATGACAAATTTAACCTTAAACATAGCCGGTATAAAACTGCATACAAAAAATAAGAACATTATAGAGTTCATGCCGGATTTTAAAGACTTCAGGATACAATCAAAGGGTTTGGAGAAGAATATATGGCGCATTGAATCTTCGGTTCTTTATAAAGTTGATAGGGCGGTAAAATCTGATTTAAGAGCCGTTAAAAATAAAATAGGTTCTATGCAGGAAAGATTTAGGTCCACAGATATCAAATCAAGCGATTGGAAAGAAAAAGAAGCTAACCTAGCACGCTTTCAGCTAGAAAATCCTTCTTGTCTTGACCGCGCTACTTTTTATTTTAATGATCCGGTAGAAATCAATCTTAGAAGACGCAGGATAAAGCGTCTTTATGTAGAGGGCAATGGCAGTAAAAGAATCAAGATTATTGACTCTCGCTTCGTTACTTTTGCTTATTCGCAAATTTTAGCTTCTTGTGGCGGCATGCTTTTGCATTGTGCTTGCGTGGTAAGAAAAGGTCGGGCGTATCTATTTTTTGCTAAACCGGGAGGAGGCAAGTCTACGGTTGCAAAGCTATCCAGAAAATATACTGTTTTAGGGGACGATATAGTCGCAGTCAGAAAGAATAAAAATAGGTTTATTGCTTTTTCCACCCCCTGGAGACAGAGTAAGCTTGTTAAGCCTCATCCTAAAATATCCGCTCCCGTAAAAGCAGTATTTTTCTTACATAAATCAAAGGATATCCGTTTACAACCTTTAGCGGACCATGAAGCCTTGGTAAGATTTCTTTCGCGATGCATACATTTTTTTCTGTATACAGAAATCCCTCTGGCAAAAAAGATATTTTTTACTGCGGCAGATTTCTTTAAAAACATTCCTGCTTATGATATGTATTTTAGAAAAGATAAGAATTTCTGGCCGATATTGGATAAAGTAATTAAATGAAAAAAACCGATTTAAATAATTTTATTAATTTCTTTAAATATATTAAGCCATACTGGAAAAAAGAATTTCTGGTGTGGCTTTTAAGTTTTATTGTATCGCTACTTTCTTTGGTGAACCCAATTATCGCAAAATTAGTTATAGATAAGGCATATTTGGGCAGGGACCTCGGGATCTTTATTAAGCTTATAATTATTGGAGCTTTGATTTTTGTAATCTCAAATTTTGCCGATACTTTTTCTTATTATTTATCAGAATACGTCACTTCAAAGGTGAAGTTTGATCTGCAAAGAAAGATATTTAAGAAACTAGATACTTTATCTTATAGTTTCTTTCAAAAAAAGACATCCGGAGAGTATATATATAGATTAAACAGTGAAGCCTCCCAGGTCGCTTCATTGGTAACAACTTTTATTCCAAGGTTGCTTGATGTAATTCCTAAGTTACTGCTTACCCTTGTCATACTCTTTGTTTTGAATTGGAAAATATGTATTTTAATTTTTGTTTTGACCCTGTTCTTATACCTACCGAATTTATTGTTAATCAAAAAGATAATGAATAAATCCCGGCTGCTTTTAGAGAGCGCTCAAAATATACTAGAGACAGCCAGAGAAGTATTCTCAAACATGCAGGTGGTTAAGATATTCAGTAAAGAAAGATATGAGAATAGGCGTTTCATCAGCCGCCTTGCCAATGATATGAGAATAGGCTTAGCTGATACCAGATTACAGTTAATTAGCTCTTCTTTGGGTAGCTGGATCAATAGAATAATCCTGGGCATCATAACTATTTACGGAGGCTATAATATTATCAAAGGTCAGATGACCCTGGGTAGCTTTACTGCCATAATGATGTATATCGGCCAATTGTTAGGTTTACAAGGGAACTTAAGCAGTTTTTTTGTTAATTTTTCCGTAGGCAATATTTCGGTTAATCGAGTTTCCGAAATTCTAGAATCTTGGCCGCAAGAGGTTGACGATAAAGGGGCGAGTAATTATCTATTTTCTACGGGTGAAATTGAATTCAAGGATGTAAGTTTCGGCTATTATCCCGATAAAAATGTTATACAGGATTTAAATTTCAAAGTGGGAGATGGCTTGACGGTGGGGCTAGTGGGGACTTCCGGTAGCGGCAAAACCACCATAGTAAATCTTATCGTAAAATTGTATCAAATATCTAATGGTAATATATCAATTGATGGGAAAGATATAAAATTCATCAAAAATGATTCCCTGCGTAGTCAGATAGGCATGGCAATGCAAAAGCCGATTCTCTGGAATGATACTATACGGAATAACATAATTTACGGAAACATTAAAGCAACCGGAGAGGAACTGACGCGTGTTTGCAAAATAGCTTGCGCCGATGAATTTATTGAAAATATGCCCCAAAAATTTGACACCGTCGTAGATGAAGCGGCCATCAGGCTTTCCGAAGGGCAGAAACAGAGAATTTCTTTGGCCCGCGCCCTTATAAAGAACCCTAAAATATTAATAATAGACGAAGGCATGTCTAGCCTAGATTCTAAAACTGAAGATAGGATTATAGATAATTTAAGGCGGGATTGCAGGGATAAGACTATTATTGTGATTTCGCACCGTCTATCTACCGTGAAGAAACTAGATTTGATTTATTTTCTTGAGGGTTCGAATAAAATAAGTGCGGGTTCTCATGCGCAGTTAGCAAAAGAAAATTTAGGCTATCGGGCTTTGTTTGCCAGCCAGTTCGTAGAAGAAGGGCTAAGCTTAAAATTTGATGTTTAAAGAGAAATGCGCCTCCATAAATTCCTCCCAAATTGAAAAAGAATTCTTGATTTCTTGCAGCAGAATAAGTATTGATGAAAAGCTTCTAGATAGAATCAAAAGATTGGCTTCTAGTATATTGGATTGGCAGTCTTTAACTTATAGGGCGTCAAGACACGGCGTAGCCCAATTTCTTTATAGCCATTTGCCGAAAATCGATGAAGTTTGGGGAAAGATCCCGGAAGAGTGTCGCAATAGCCTGAAACAATCTTATTATAATACTTTGATGAGGAATACCTCTATTAAGATTGAGTTACAGAAGATTATCACGTTGTTGCATAAAGCTGATAAGCAAATTATTGTTTTGAAAGGCGCTAGCCTTTTAGATACCGTATATCAGAATATTGCTCTTCGTCCTATGGTTGATGTTGATTTATTGGTAAAGAAGAAAGATTTATCCGAAATCAAAACTATTTTAGAGGATTACGGATATTGTAAGCCGGATTTTCTATCTTTAGATAGCCTAGAAAAGTTCGGAGGCGAAATTCATCTTTGTAAAAGAGATATATCTTTGGATATACATTCAAGTTTGGCTCAATATGAGCGTTTTCAGGATATTTTTAAGATTGATCTCGACGAGGAAATCTGGGACAAATCGGTGGTCATTAAAACTCAAGAAGGAGAAAGGCGGATACTCCATCCTGATCATCTGTTTATGCATTTGTGTCTGCATCAGGCCATAGCTCACTATTTTAGAGGCTTATTCAGATTCTGCGATCTTCGCGAGACCATTTTGGCCTATCAGAAGGAAATAGATTGGCAGTATATAATTGCCAAGGCGAAGACATATCGGATAAGAAAGATTATTTATTACAGCTTAAGCTTTATGCAGGAGCTCTTTGGCCGAGTATTGCCGGAAGATACTCTAAAAAGACTAAAACCGCGAATTCTTTCCTGTTTTTTTGTTTCTAAAAGAAATATAACATCGTTACCGAATGAAGAGATATATTTTAAGAAATCCGTAGCTCAATTATTCTTAATGGACAGCCTTCTTGTTGTGCCTAAAATTATTCTTAGGGGGCTTTTTCCCTCCAATGAGTGGCTTAAATACAGATATGGCATTGATAAAAAGATGAAACTGATTTTCTACCGCATATTCCATCCCTTCATTACCGTGTTTAATATTCTTTCCTAACTCTTTCTTTTGCAAAACTTTAAGTCTTTTCTTGACTTTAGGCTGATTATTAGATATATTAAAAGATAAGTATTATAAAATTAATAAATGATGCATAAATTTATGAAAATTTATGATAAAAGGTTTTTTATTGCCATTTTAATCTCTATTTTGATTAGCTCTTGCGCAACAGCAAAGAGAGAGAAACAATTTTCCGCAGATTTAAGAAAAGCCGCATTAAAACTCGCCCAACAAGATAGCTTTCCCAAGAACGATTACTATACAATCGACCAGGACGATATACTTGATATAACAGTATGGAAGTCTTTAGGCCTAAAAGAAGGCGAGACAGAAAAAGAGTATTTTATTAACGAAGGCGATTCATTAGAGATTTCTGTGTGGCAATGGCCGGATCTTTTAAAAAATGTAGTTGTCCGTCCCGACGGAAGGATTTCTTTTCCTTTGGCAGGAGATATCCAGGCAAAGGGGAAAACTTTAACCGCATTGGATGATGAAATTACCGAGAAACTTTCTTCTTTTATTAAATCTCCCGAGGTCTCCATTATGTTAACAACTTTTGGAACAGGACAGTCGGAATATTTCTTAAAGCCGGAGATATCTTTTGTCAAGGTTAACGAGTTAAGCGCAGAGCAGGCAGTGGCTCCCGACGGTAATATTTATTTACCTTTAATCGGAGCGGTCCAGGCTTCCGGCTTAACGTTAAATCAATTAGGCTTGAAGATTAAGGATAGCGTCGTTCAATTTGTCCAGAATCCGGAAGTTTCGGTTACTATCAAGCAATTCGGCGGCAGAAAACTTATTGTCTTAGGGGAAGTTCTTGATCCGGGAGTATATCTTTTTACCGGTAAAGCGACTGTTTTGGAAGCCATCGGCTGGGCAGGAGGCTATACCAGGAATGCCGTTCTAAAAAACGTGTTTGTTATAAGGGGAGATTTATCTAAACCGGAAGTTTTTAATCTTAATTTACGAAGCGTGCTGGATAAAAAAGATATGACCCAGAACTTAGCGATTCAGGCAAGAGATGTGATATATGTGCCAAGGACTGTTGTTGCTGAAGTAAGCCATATTTTATCACAATTACTTGGTCCTTTGACAAGTTCATCCAGTGCAGTTACTGCCATCAAGACTATTAGGACAGGGCCTAGTCCAAAGAAATAAAATGCCACAATACGAATTAAATATTCAGGACTATTTAAGAATCCTCCGTAAGAGAAAATGGATAATCTTTCTTACAATCATTTCTACTTTCATAGGAACTATAACTTATAACAATCTTCAGACTCCAGTTTATAGTGCGAGTGTGTCAATCAAGATAGAAGTGCGCCAGACCGCGATAGCCGCTCTTACAGAAACTATCTTAGGATACGGCTATGATGTTTTGGCCACTGAGCAGAAAGTTATAACCGGCCGTCCCGTAGTGGAAGAGGCGGCAAGGCGCCTGGAGTTATTCTCCAAAAATTCCTCGCAGGATGAAATTGATTTTATAGTAAGCGATATACAGGCTGGTTTGAATTCAATCACCGACCAGATTTCTTCAATTATTTTGCTAACCGTGGAATCCGACCAGCCCAAAAAAGCGCGCGATATTGCTAATAAGATTGCAGAAGTATACATTGAAGAGAACCTGAAGCAGAGAAGCAAGGAGGCAACTCAGGTAAGAGATTTTATTGAGAAACAATTATCTGATGTGGAGACAAGACTGCACGCTTCGGAAGATGCGTTAGCAAAATTCAGGGAGCAAGAAGCGGTTACCGGAGTAGCGGTGGGCCTGGAAAACCGCCTTGGAACGTTAAAGGCGCAATTATCAGACTTATTGACTAAGGCAACCGAGAAGCATCCTGATGTACAGCGTTTAGAGGAGCAAATCAAAGAGGCGGAGGATGAGCTAAAAAAACTTCCTCAGGCCGAACTGGAATTCGCCAGGCTTGAGCGCGACGTCAACGTCAATGAAAAGCTTTATACAATGTTAAGGGAGAAATTTGAGGAGGCAAGGATCTCTGAGAAGGGAATGGTTTCTCAAGCAACGGTAGTCAACCCTGCGGTAGAGCCAAGAGTCCCAATAAAACCAAACAAAAGATTCGCCGCGGTTGTCGGAATAGTGGTGGGAATGATGCTGGGTTTGATTCTGGCATTTGTTACTGAGAGCCTGGACACATCTATCGGAACAATAGAAGACGTTGAGAACTTGTTAAAAGTTCCTGTGTTGGCGATAATCCCTTCTATAAAAACTGAGGTCGCCGAAGAAAAACCTTGGTGGAAACGGGGAATTTTTCCGCAAATGCAACAGACTAAAGAGGAGGAAAGAGAGGCGGCGCTCTCTGTGCTTTTTAAACCGCTATCCCAGATTGCCGAATCATACAGGATATTAAGGACCAATCTTAAAATATCCGATACGAAAAAAGCTTTTCTTGTAACAAGTTGCGGGCCTCAAGAGGGAAAGACAACTGTTTTGGTGGGTTTAGGCATTACCTTGGCGCAGATGGGAATAAAGACGCTTCTAATTGATTCAGACCTCAGGCGGCCGTCGGTACATAAAAAACTCGGTATCACTAAAGAATCGGGAGTAAACGAGATCGTTAATAAGTCAATAACCTGGCAGGATGCGGTTAAAGGACTGCCGGATATTTTGATGGGAGAATTGGGCTTTGACGATGCGCTTAAGAATCCCGGATTAGACAATTTGAGCATAATTACTGCTGGTGCATCTTCTAACAATCCTTCAGAGTTATTGGGTTCAAAGACTATGGAGTCATTGCTAGCTGAATTCAGAGACAATTTTGACGTAATCTTATTTGATTCTCCTCCCAGCCTGGCGATAACCGATGCCTCTGTGCTTGCGCCTTTGCTTGATGGGGTGGTAATTGTTTACGAGATGGGCAGGACTGCAAGGGCCGCTCTGTTAAGAGCAAAGGTCCAATTAGAATCTGTCGGCGCAAATGTCCTCGGAGTGGCGCTTAATCATATCAAGCCGGAAAGCGAAGTGGCAACTGGTTATTATCCATATTATTATCATTATAAATACAAATATGCCGAGAAGCAAAAAGGAGAAAAAGAATCTCACCATCAGGAGTCTACATAATAGGTTATATTTCTTGATTGTTTGATAAAAGGGGATGTTTGTCCCCTTTTTATTTTTTCGCTATGAGCCATAACAATTTCCTGAAAGAAAAATATAATTTTCTCACTCCCAATCTTGGCCAAATGGATATTAGGGCATTGGCTTTGTTGTCGGTCCTAATAGTTTTCTCGGCAGTGATCGGTTTTAAGATGGCGGCGTTTCATCCGCTTGTTCCGATAGCTCTTTTGGCCGCAGTTGCGCTCGGGATTGTGACTTTAGTAAATACAAATTTGGGTTTAACGATTTTGATTTTCTCGATGCTTCTATCTCCAGAAATACCTATAGCTCAAACCATAGAAAGGGCCGTTACTGTCAGGATTGAAGATTTCTTGATTATTGCCGTTTTTTTCGCCTGGTTTGCCAAGACCTCGGTGAGGAAAGAGTTAGGTTTATTGCGTAAAACCCCTCTTAATAAGCCCATACTTGCTTATTTGGCTGTAAGTATTTTTTCTACCGGGCTAGGGATAATGAGTGGGAATGTTAGCGCAAAAATCGGCTTCTTTTATATCCTTAAATATATAGAATTCTTTATGATATTTTTCCTTTTTGTGAATAATCTTGAAGATAAAAGGCAGATTAAAACATTTATTTTTTGTTTTCTTTTGGTGTCTTTCATAATTGGGGTTTTGACCTACGCTCAGATCGGTAGAATAGACCGTCCCACGGCGCCTTTTGAGGGAGCGCATCCAGAACCGAACACTCTCGGTGGTTATTTGGTATTGACTTTAGCTACTGCATTGGGAATCTTGTTGTATTCAAGCAATACAAACGTAAAGCTAATTTTACTTGGGCTAGTGTGTTTTAATTTTTACCCGCTCTTAATGACTCTTTCTAGAAGCTCCTATTTGGCTTTTACCCTGCTTTATTTAATTTTGGTTATTTTTTCAAGAAAACACAGGATGATTTTGATTAGTCTTTTGGTTTTTGCTATTTTATTCTTACCATTTTTTATTCCCGAGAAAGTTAAAGACAGGGTTCTTTATACATTTAGTTATGGCTCAGATTACACTTTCGGAGGAGGAAAAATCAAGCTTGAAAAATCTGCTGCGGCAAGAGTTGAGACCTGGCAGAGCGCAATGGATTTCTTGCAGAAAAAACCATTTTTTGGTTTTGGAGTAACAGGCGTGCCTTTTATGGATTCTCAGTATGCGAGACTTTTGGCAGAAATCGGAATTTTCGGGTTTTTGATATTTCTTTGGTTGATTTTCGCGATAATAAAAAGCGCATGGTATATATTTAACAATTCAACCGACTATTTCGCTCAAGGCTTGAGCCTTGGTTTTTTGGGGGGTTTTGCGGGAATTTTACTTATGGGGTTAGCGGCTAATGTATTTGTTATCGTAAGGATTTCTGAGCCATTTTGGTTCTTATGTGCCTGTGTTATGGCCTTATTGGATATTCAACCTATGAAGGCAGCTCCGGGAATCAAAAGCATGGACCATACAGATTCAACTTAAATATTTAATTAATAAATGAAGATATGGATCTAACCAATAGAGCAATAAAAGGGACATTCATTGTTGCAGGTAGTACTTATTTTATTGATTTAATTTCATTTGTTCGCTCTATAGTCTTGGCGAGGTTGCTTGTGCCGGAATATTTCGGGATTGTAGCCTTGGCGTCATTTTTCTTCAATCTAATCAGGCAATTTAAGGAATTTAACCTAGATTCCGCGCTCATTTATAAACCCGATGCTTCAAAAGATGATTTTTCTACCCATTTTGTATTAAAGCTGCTTTTGGCTTTGCTGACTCTTTCCGTGATAGCCGCTGTCTCTCCGATTTTGACAAGATTCTACGGACCGGATATCACAAGAATAATCATGATATTTGCCTTTTTTTCCATATTTCAAGAGGCTGCTGCCACTCCCCGCGTAGTCCTGGAAAAAGAGCTCTTATTTTCCCGGGTGGCCGTAATCAATATCGTAAAAGAAATAATCAAGACGATTATTCCGATTGGTATGGTTTTTCTTGGATTTGGTTTATGGAGCTTGGTGGCGATGGCCGCTTTGGATATGTCTATTCCATTTTTTGGTTTTTTAATAACTAGGACGTGGAGGCTTTCTTTTCGGTTAAGCAAAGAAAAGGCGATATGGTTTTTGAAATACAGTTCATATATGTGGATAGTCGGCCTATGCATAACTTTAATGTATGAATTCGATGATTTTCTCGTCGGTGTTATGGTGGGGATGGTGGCGTTGGGATTATATGTCAAGGCCTATGATTTTTCTAAGCTACCCACCCAGCTTGTAACGCATATCATAAATAGAGTAAGCTTGCCGTTGTATTCTAAATTAAAAGATAATAAGGCCGAGCTTTCCCGGTCATTTAACAATTTCTTGTATTTTATATTTAGATTAGCCCTTCCTTTGGCACTTGCGCTTTTCATAGTGGCGCCGGAGTTTATTTATATTTTCTTGGGAGCAAAATGGGCCGGCGCAATATTATTGCTAAGATTGTTAATCGTTTATTCTGTTTTACGTTCGATTCAGGATGATTGTTCGGCTTTATTTTATGGGATAGGCAAACCGAAAATTATGACTCACGTCGTAACTGCTCAAGCGATAATAATGGTAGTCTTGGCGCCGGTTTTCGTTTATTTCTTCAAAGTAAATGGCGCTGCGATATTCGTAGATTTAATGACTATAATCGGTATCGTATTAATCTATAAGAACGTATCGGTTTTTGTCGATGTTGAATACAGAAAGAATTTTCTTTCTCCTATAATCAGTGCGATAATTGGTTTGCTTGTAGTATTCATTTTTCTGCAAAATTTTTCTATTCCAGGATTATTTATTCGCTTAATCATAAAATTATTTTTATTTGGCTCGGTTTATGCAAGTATTCTTATTTTACTTTCCAAGGATGAATTGTTGCATAAATTTAAATTTGTGTTTGAGATATTAAAGCCGGGTATGTTAAACAGAAAATAATGATTCTTAGGTTTAGATAGTTTTTAGAAGAAAGGATTATTATTATGGGTATTATCCCCAAAACTTCAAGAAAAAATAAAATTGCCATTTTGGTTGTGGGCGCGGGTGCGGCCGGGAAACTTGTTTTGGACGAGATTAAAAGACATGGCAGTTTGAACTATACAATAATTGGTTTTGTTGACGATGATCCTAGAAAGAAGAATAAGTATATTAATGGCATTCGCGTCTTGGGTAAAATTAAACATATACCTAGAATAGTTAAAGCAAAACGCATAAAGGAAATCGTTATTGCTATTCCTTCGGCAAGCGGCATGCAAAACCGAAGAATAGTCAATAAATGCGAAGAGGCAAAAGTTCCTTTTAGGATTATCCCTGGAATTTATGAGTTGTTAAAGCGCGATACTGATGCGGGATTGCTTAGAAGTGTTGAATTAGAGGATCTTATCAGGAGAAAACCCGTCGATTTTGATTTAAATAGCATCCAATCGTACCTTACCCAAAGAATAGTTTTAGTCTCTGGAGCTGGCGGTTCAATCGGCAGGGAACTTTGCCAACAAATATTCAAATTTAATCCCGCACAATTAATATTGCTGGACCACGAAGAGAATTCCCTGAATGATGTCTTTACTGAGTTCAAAAATAGATTCCCGAAGTTTGATATTGTGCCTGTTACTGGAAATATTTGCGAACGAAACAAGATAAAGACAATAATTTCTTCATTCAAGCCAGAGGTGGTCTTTCATAGTGCTGCCTATAAACATGTGCCGATGATGGAGCTAAACGTCGCCGAATGTATAAAAAACAATGTTTTTGGTACATTGAATATGGTCGAAGAGGCTAAAAGGGGTAATGTAAAACGGTTTGTACTCATTTCTACGGATAAGGCAATAAAACCCACAAGCATTATGGGCGCATCTAAGAGAATAGCCGAGATAATTGTTCAAGAGGCATCTCAAAATAGCAGGACTAATTTTAGTATAGTCAGGTTTGGGAATGTTTTGATTAGCCGTGGTAGCGTGGTGCCTTTATTTGAAAGACAGATCAAAGAAAGACAACCCATTACTATTACGCATAGGAAAATGACTAGATATTTTATGACTTTATCGGAAGCTGCTCAGCTGGTTATACAGGCCGGGGCCTTAAGCAAGGGGGGAGAGATTTTCGTTTTGGATATGGGCAAGCCCGTCAAGATAGTAGATTTGGCTAAGGAAATGATCAAGCTTTCCGGTTTGACTCCCCATAAGGATATACCCATAGTCTATACTGGCATGAGGCCGGGAGAAAGATTGAATGAACCGCTTTATAGTTTCCTGAAAGGATTGCGGCTTTCGCATCATAAAAGGATATTTATTGCTTCGTCTTTCTCCGTAAATAGCAAAAGGCTTTTTTCTTCATTGAATAAATTAAAGATCCCCATTTTTCTTGAAGACAAAAAGAAAATCTTAAAAGAGATAAAGAATATTGTTCCTGGTTATAAGCCCGCATTCTACGACAAGAAGATTGGCGATGCTAAGTGGGAAGCATTCTAGAAGTTCGGATGATGAGTAACGAAATTGACAGGATTAAGAAAGTTTATCGCCTGCGTAAAGAAAGAGGGATTTTTTGGTCGCTTTTTAGGCCGGAGGTCCATTTTATGGATTTTGAATTGCAGAGGCAGTATCTGCGGGCGTTTAAGATATGCGGAGTAACCGAGGAAAATATTGGCAGAAAGAAAATTCTAGATGCTGGTTGCGGAGGTGGAAGGTGGCTAAGATGGTTTCAAGATTTAGGCTTTAGGCAATTATTTGGGGCAGATATCCGAGACCAAGAAATAAATGAAGCCCGCCAACTTAATCCCGGAATAAATTTCTGTAATTCTAGTATATCTAGCTTGCCATTTGAGGATAATTATTTTGATTTTATTATTCTGTCGGAAGTATTTTCTTCAATCTTAGAGGATAGGCTTATGGAAGATTCTGCTAAAGAACTCTTGCGCGTACTTGCTTCGGGAGGCGCGATATTATTTAACGACAATAATAAGAAAGCAGTTGAAAAAGCCAAGATCGAAAAAGAGCATTATTTGAGATATGTCAAAAAAGAGGATTTAATTAAGCTATTTCCTAGTTCTCAAATACACTTTTCGTCTTTTTTGGTTAATCCTTCTTTTACTGGAGTTTTGACTTCCGTTGTTAATAGGGGTTTATTTAATTCTATTTTTAGAAGGATGCCTTTTGTCGGTAAGAATTTTGATAAGCAAAAAGTTCTCATGCTTAAATTTCCCTACTGTTTTGTTGAGATGTTTAAGCATTTTAATTTTTTTAATATTCATATTTTCGCTGTTATAAGAAAAACTAGATGAGAAGAATAAATATTTTACACATTGCGGAAGATTTAAGCATCGGTGGCGTAGAGGAGCTTGTTAGGATTATTGTTACGGGCCTTGACCGAAAGAAATATAACGTTTATGTCTGCTGTATCGAGGAGGGCGGCCAGACAGCAAAAGAATTGATAGATTCAGGGATCAAGGTCGATATCCTGGGGATGAAATCTTATCATAATCTCTTTAATATTTTAAGACTTAAGAGATATATAAAAGAAAAAAAAATAGATGTTATTCATTCGCACATGTATTTTGCTAATTCTTTTGGGAGCATTGCCGCTATTTTAGCCAAAACTCCGGTTTTGATTTCCACCGCTTATAGCAGCTATTATGAATTGAAAAAAAGAAATATTTTGATGGCGCATTTTCTTTCGAAGTTCACCGACAGAATCATCGCCGCCTCAAATTCAATCAAAGAGTTTACGGTCAAGCAACAAAAGATATCGGCTGATAAATTCACGGTTATCCATGATTGCGCCAGCACAGAAAGATTTTCTAAAGATATTGATTCCTCTTTAGTAAAAAAAGAATTAGGCATTGATTTGGATTATTCGGTTGTTGGTTGCGTGGCGAGATTAAATGCCGTTAAAGGTCATAGCTATCTTATCCAGGCAGCTGCAGAAGTTCTAAAAATAGATCCTAAAGTTAAATTCTTGCTTGTGGGAGATGGTCCCCTGAGAGATGAACTCCAAGAATTATCAGCCCATTTGGGAATAAGAAATAATATTATTTTTACAGGTTCCCATCGGGATATTCCGGAAATGATTTCTGCAATGGACATATTTGTCCTTCCGTCAGCCTTAAGAGAGGGCTGTCCGCTTTCTATCCTAGAAGCCATGGCGATGTCTAGGCCTGTCGTGGCTTCAAGATTAGGTGGTATCCCGGAGGAGGTTGAAGATGGAAAAAGCGGGATTCTCGTTACTCCTAAAGATTCGAAGGCTTTAGCCGATGCAATTATTAAATTATTATCCGATAAAAAACTAGCTATAGAAATGGGAAGGGAAGGACGCAAGATTTTTGAGGAAAAATTCTCTCAAGAAACAATGTTAATAAAACTGGAATCACTTTATGATGAGTTAGCCGCAAAAAAGTTAACAAAAAGAATCCTCTATGTGGATATTCATGGCGACATTTGGGGAGGAGGCCAGCTAAGTTTTTTAAGTATTTTGGAAAGGATCGACAAAACTTATCTTAAGCCCGTTGTCGTTTTGCCTTATGAAGGCAATCTATCCAAAAAAACTAGAGAGATGGGTATAGAGACGCAAATTATCCCCTTCGGCTCAATCAAAAATACAAATATTGTTATTAATTTATTTTCAGTAATAAGATTCTATTTATTGATAAAAAAGAAAAAGATTAATTTAATTCACATAAATGCTTTAAGGCCGATGTTCTATGTTGGTTTCGCCGCAAGAATTGCCGGAATTCCGGTGGTATGGCATGCCCGCGATTTAAGGGCCGTAGCGTGGACGGATAGGCTATTAAGCAATTTTGCAGCGCATATTATTGCCATATCTAAGATAGTTTCTGATAGATTTCCTTGGTATAAAGATAAGCCGGGTCGCTTATCGATAATTTATAACGGAATAGAAATAGACAAATTGAGTCCAAAGTCAAAAGATAGTAGGATTCTTAATGAATTTGGTATAGATAGGGATGCTACCGTGGTGGGTTTAATAGGTCATCTTGAGTCTCGTAAGGGCCATGCTGTCTTCTTGCAGGCCGCATCAAAGGTGCTGCTCGAATTTCCTAAGACAAAATTTTTGATTGTGGGAAAAGATCATACAGAAAACAAGAGAAATCAGCTAGAGCTTGAATCTTTAGTTAATAAAATAAACATAAAAGATAATGTTATCTTTGCCGGGAGCAGGCAAGATATAGTTGAAGTGATATCAATAATGGATTTATTCGTTTGCCCTTTTAAGGATGAGGCATTCGGCAGGGTAGTTATTGAGGCTATGGCTATGGCAAAGCCAGTAATCGGATATAGAAGCGGGGCTTTGCCGGAATTGATTAAAAACGGAGAAACAGGGTTGCTTGTTGATCCGGATAGGGCAGACTTATTGGCAGATGCAATTATAGATTTACTAGAACATAAAGATAGAGCTGCAAAGTTTGGGGCGGCTGGTCGTAAAATAGCAGAAGAAAGATTTAATGTTAAAACTACCGTGGATAGGATCGAGGATGTTTATCTCCAGATATTACATAAACAATAATAGAGTTAGAAATGAATAGAACGCATAAAATAGCCCAAAACACATTTTTTCTTATCGCTGCCCAGATATTTAATATCGCGGGGCGCCTTTTATTTTCTATCTTTTTAGTAAGATATTTAGGCGCAATCAATCTGGGGTATATTTCTATCGCTATCGCTATTATTGAATTGTTCCATATTATAACAGATTTTGGTTTAGGCATAGTCGCTACCAGAGAGATAGCTCAAGATAAGGCCAAGGTATCCCAATATTTTGGGGTTATGCTTGGTTTAAAATTCATACTTGCATTGGTTGCTTCGCTACTGATTTTTGCGGTTGTACGCATTGCCCCGTATAGCAGCCAAGTAAGAATTGTAGTTTACATTATGGTACCTTCGATATTCTTTAATTCATTATTTACTTCTTTTATTTGTATTTTCAGGGCGCATGAGAACATGCAACATGAAAGCCTGATTTCTTTATCGTCCAGTTTTATTTATATATTACTAGGATTTTTGGCAATCTATTTAAAATTAGACATATTCTTTATTGCCGCGCTGACAACTATATCGGCGCTGGTGAATTTATGCATGGCCGCAATAATATATCGCGTCAAATATCAGGCCGTTAAATTAATCTTTGATAAGGAATTTGCGCAAAAACTATTAAAAACTTCTCTTCCAATAGGAGTGGGCATAATTTTGGCTATGGCATTAAGCCGGTTAGATGTGATTTTGCTTTCCCTTTTAAAAGGAGCAAATGAAGTGGGGCTATATTCGGCAGCCTACAGGTTAATTGCAACATTTTTATTTGTGCCGTATTATCTTGCCACTTCGATGTTTCCTGTGATGTCGGATTGGCAAAGGCAGAAAAAAACAGAAGAGCTAAAAGTCTTAGTGGAAAAGATAATCAGGTTATCGATGATTTTTATCATTCCTGTTGCGGTATTTTTCTCTCTTGTGTCTGGGAAATTAATAGTGCTATTATATGGGAACAATTTCTCTGCTAGCGGCCCTATCTTAGCTTTATTGCTGTGGTATCTTGTCGCGGCGTTTCCAGCTTTTATACTGACGCACCTTTTATTTCTTTCCCATGCCAAGGAATACGCGCTTTTTTATTTGATAGCCCTTTTAGTAAATGTGGTTTCAAATTTACTGCTTATACCTATTTTGGGGATGACAGCCGTGGCAATCAACGCGATAATAAGTGTCTTAATTATAGATTTTCTTTCTTACTATAGGATTTATACAAGGCTTATTAAATTGAATGTAGTAAAACCGATAATTTTGCCGTTAGTTGCGTCATTGGGAATAGTTATCTTGGTTTTTAGTTTTAAGACCTTGAATATTCTTTATTTGTTATTTTATTCAATAATACTTTATTTTCTGATACTTTATTTGATTAGAGGTTTAACCAGGCAAGATATCATATTTTTCAAAGGGATTATTCGTTTAAAATAAAATATGCATATACAAGAAGATAATCTTAAGAAAGGTTCAATTTCCCATTGGGAAAAAGACTGGGCTGGCAAAAAAGCCACCTTTAGCTTGACGAAACCCGTTGATGACTGGAATTATTTTGATATTTTTAGAGCAGAGTATCTAGAAAAAATGTTTTTAAGTGAAAAAAACATTCTTTGTTTAGAATGCGGATGCGGCAGCGCAAGCACTTCCGTTTATTTTGCCAGCAAAGGAATAAAAACTGTCATGCTAGATGCTTCAGATTCGGCGCTAGATATTGCAAGAGGGAATTTTAGCAATTATAATCTTAAGGGATTTTTTGTAAAGGGGAATATGGAAAAGCTTCCGTTTGCCGATGAGAAATTTGATTTTGTGATGAGTTTTGGCGTGCTTGAGCATTTTGAAGATATGGCTCCCGCCGTTAAAGAAATGGTTCGGATCTTAAAGCCGGATGGAATTTTCTTTGCTTCGGTGTCTCCCAAGAAATATTCCATACAATTAGTGGGTAATTTAATAAATACTATTATGAGGTTTCTTTATAATCTTAAGCATCTGCGTTTTAGGGATGCTTTTTTAAATAGCTATCCTACCGCTCCCGGATTTTACGAAAATTCTTTTTCTTCGCAGGAATACATAGAGGTTATGGAGAAATGTAATTTAAAAAATGTAAAATTATCAGGCTCTAGGCCTTTTCCTAGCTTGAATATAGTCCAATTTATGTTTAAAATGTATATCGTGTTTATGAAGATGTTGAAGCCTTTACATTTATTGTTCGAAACGCATACTTCAAAGCTTACAGAGCTATGGGGAGTGGAATGGAATATAATTGGTACAAAAAGATAGGAATATGAAAATAGGAATAGACGCAAGATTGGTCCCGTATGAGAAAAAAGAGGGTATGGCTTTTTATGCCATGCACTTAATCGAGAATTTGCCTAAAATCGATAGCGTAAATAATTATATATTTTTCTATAATCTATTTCTTCAGGGAAATAAGAAATTTATTATCGATTTTATGAATTTTAAGAACGCTAAAAATAAGGTTTTTTGGCTTCCGGGGAATATTTTAGATTTTTCCTGGTCACGCTTGCATTTTCCTCCGATAGAATATTTTGTTGGCAAAGTAGATTTGTTCCATACATTGGCGATTACTTCTTTTGCGCCGTATTTTTATCTTCCTCCTCAAACCAAAGGTAAAAAGGTCGTCACGATACATGATATCTTTCCTTTGTTGTTTCCGGATCAGGCTAAAGATGTATTCAATATAAAAGAATGCGCTCAAGGTTTAAGGAATGTAGTCAAAAAAGCCGACGCGGTTATCTGCGTATCGAAATCGGAACAGAGGGATTTGATAGAATTTACCGGAATACCTGAGAACAAAACTTATGCGGTGTATTTGGGCTTAAGCGAAGATTTTTGCAGGATAAATGATAGAGAAAAAATAAACACCGTAATTAATAAGTACCGTATAAAAGGTAGATACTTATTGACTGTTTCCCATTTAGACTATAAAAAGAATTTGGTTAATTTGATTAAGGCATTTGCTTTGTTTAGAAAAGAATATAATTTTAAATTAGTGATAACCGGAAATGAGGGGAACGCCGCCAGCGAGGTTTTTGAAACGATAGCAAAATTAGGATTATCCGAGGAAGTTATTTATCTTGGCTATGTTGAAAGGAAGGATGCTATAATTTTGTTGAATGGCGCGGAGCTTTTCGTATTTCCTTCTTTCTATGAATCTTTTGGTTTTCCTAATCTGGAAGCTATGAAATGCGAAACGCCGGTTGTGACTTCTAATATTGCGGCAATGCAGGAATTAGTAGGGGATGCGGGAATGCTCGCAGACCCTCATAGTCCGGAAAGCATTGCAGAAGCAATGATGAAAGTTGTAAGCGATAAGAATCTTCGCGATGTATTAATCTCGCGAGGCAAAGAAAAGGTAAAGGCGTTTAGCTGGGAGAAAACCGCAAAGGATACCGTAGAGGTTTATAGAAAGGTACTGGGGAACTAGTGGTGGACATACGTAAATATACGGGGAAAATAAAATCCAGGCCTATAAGAAGGCTGGCGCGCTTGCTTAGAAAGATCACTTTTTTTCTAATGAATTTTTTTGGCGCGATCTTGTTTTTTTTACTTAGATCGGTAAGAATAATACCTTTTGTGCAAGCATTTGAAAAAGATAAAATCCACAAAATATTGATAGTAAGGCCGGATATGATCGGCGATGTTGTGCTGGCCACGCCGCTTATAAAAGCCTGCAGGGATAATTTTCCAAACGCGCATATCGCCATATTAGTGTCTGAGCTGACAAAAGATTTGGTTATGAAGAATCCCTATCTAAATAAAGTTATTATTACAAAAGGTATCGGTATTAAGAATTTAATTAGAGATAGAGATACGATTAATTCTATTCGGAAAGAACGATTTGATTTAGCACTTGTTCTTTTCTCTGCATTTTCCTGTAATCTTCTTGTTTTCCTGACAGGAGCAACTCATCGGATAGGCTATGGGGATAGAGGAAGTAAATTTTTATTAACAAAGTCGCTCAGCCGAGATGACCTCCAATTAGATATCGTACATAATATAGATTTAAATCTAAATCTTCTTAAAGCAATAGGAGGGAAGGTAGAAACTAAACAGCTATATGTAAGCGTTTATGAGGAATCCGAAGCTATGGCTTCGCGCTTTTACAAAGAGCATGGCCTGAGTGAATCCGATAGAGTAGTTTTGATTCATCCGGGATCAAGAAAAGAATACCAGCGCTGGCCAGCTTCTAGTTTTGCTAATTTTACAGATAGACTAATCGACGAGCTAAATGTAAAAATTATATTTTTAAGCGGGCCGTTAGACGGGGAAGTGGTAAAGAGCGTGATTGGACAGATGCACAATCATCCTGTTGTCGCTTCAGGTTTAGGCTTAAGAGATGTAATTTCTTTGATTAAAAAATGCGATTTATATATTGGACACTCTACGGGGACAACGCATATAGCAGATGCTTTAGGCAAAACGGCCATAATGATTATGGGTTTCTTGAAAACCTGTGATGGCCCTGGGGCTTGGGGGCTCACTCATCCCGGAAGCATTAATGTCTTTAAAGATACAGGCTGCCCATATTGTATTCCATCGGAATGTAGAGACTATCGCTGTTTGTCGGATATTACGGTGCAGGAAGTTTTTGAAGCAGCGAAAAAGCAACTAGAAAAAATAAAAAAGTATAGTTAGGGAAAACTAACCAGGGGAAAACATGTGCGGGATTTGCGGAATAGTCGGAAAGTATGACAGAGGTCTATTGGAGAAAATGTGCGATGCGATGGTGCATCGCGGCCCGGATTCCGACGGTATATTCTCTGAAACAGAGATGGGCTTAGGCATAAGAAGGCTAAGGATCATAGATTTAGAAACCGGCGACCAGCCAATCCATAACGAGGATAAGAGCCTTTGGATTGTGCTTAACGGCGAGATTTATAATTATAAAGAATTAAAATATGGGCTCATAAAAAAAGGCCATAAATTTTATACTAAAACCGATACGGAAGTTATTTTGCATCTCTATGAAGAATATAAAGATGATTGCGTAGATTTCTTGCGCGGCATGTTTTCTTTTGCGATATGGGATTCTGATAAAAAGAGGTTATTTTTGGCCCGCGACAGAGTGGGGATAAAACCCTTATATTATAGCTTCAATAATGGAAGATTTATTTTTGCATCTGAACTACAAGCTATCTTAAAAGACGAATCAACCGCAAAATCAATTGATCCGGAGTCGCTGGAGCATTATTTGGCATTCCTTTACATCCCCGCTCCGTTTACGATTTTTAAGTCAGTAAGAAAACTCCCGCCTGCCCATACACTAACCATGCAGGATGGCGTTATAAAAATCCGTCGCTACTGGAAGTTAGATTTTTATCATGACAAAATCGAGACGGAAGATTGTTACGTTGAGAAAATTAAGGGAATGCTTGAAGAAGTGACCAGGCTTCATATGATTAGCGACGTGCCGGTTGGCGCGTTATTAAGCGGTGGGCTTGATTCAAGCGCCGTGGTCGCTTTTATGAGTGAGTTTACGCAACATCCGATAAAGACTTTTTCAATTGGCTTTGAAGAAAAATTCTCATCTTATAATGAGCTGGAATTCTCGCGTTTGATCGCCAAGCAATTTGGCACAGAACATCATGAATTTATAATAAAGCCGCAAATAATTCAAACGCTGCCGCAGGTAATTAACCATCTAGAAGAGCCTTTTGCTGATTCCTCGGCTATTTTGAATTATTTAATTTGTAAGGAGGCAAAGAAATTTGTTACCGTAGGATTAACCGGCATAGGAGGCGATGAGATTTTCGGCGGTTACCCGCGCTATTTGGGGCTTATGGTCGATGAATATTATCAAAGGTTCCCTAGGTTTTTGCGGGCGGCCTTAAGCGGATTTTCGGGTTTTATCCCGCAGACTACAGATAGCCAGAATATCGGAGGCAGGCTTTCCCGGTTTTTCAAGCAATCTTGCGAAAATGAAAATCAGAGATATTTAAGCTGGTTGACATATTTTGACGCGGTTATGAAATCGGAACTTATAAATCAAGAAATAAGGGTTAGGAATTACATCCACGATGATTATCTTAACGAATTAGAAACTAGCGATTTTATTGATAAAGCAAGCTATATGGATATAAATACCTATCTTCCCGACGATCTTTTAATTATGGCCGATAGAATGTCCATGGCGAATTCTTTTGAATTAAGGGTGCCATTATGCGATCATAAGTTAATGGAGCTTTGCGCAGGTATTCCTTTTTCTGTAAAGTTAAAGGGCTTAAAATTAAAAAGTCTTTTTAAGAAGACGCTGAATAATGTTTTGCCTCAAGAAGTAATTAATAAAAGAAAGCAGGGTTTTATGGTTCCCCTGGCTGATTGGTTAAAAGAAGACCTGAGGGATTTTGTCAAAGATTCCCTTAGCCACGAAGCGATAAAAAAGAGAGGATATTTTAATCCGGAATATGTTTCCGGGATTTTGGATTTGCATTTTAAAGGAAAAAAAGTGCTAACTCATCAAATTTGGGCTTTGTTAGTTTTTGAATTGTGGGCGCAAAAATATTTGGATAGCTAAGATATGAATATTCTAGAGATAACAGAGGTATTTTATCCCGTCGTGGGTGGAGCAGGAAAGATAGTTTATCTTTCGTCCTCTGGTTTGGTCAAGAGAGGACATAAGGTTTCTATCATTACAAGAAAAGATAAGGGCCTAAAAGAAAATGAGTTTATATCCGGAATAGATATTTATAGGGTAAATTGGTTTAATAATTTCTTTGCTTTAGCTGTTTCTTTTTTGAATATCGTAAACTTCGTGCGGAGTTTTTTGAGAAAAAATAATCCGGATTTGATTGTGTTTAATCAGCCTTTCTCAGCCTTTTCTGTTTTATGTGTTCGAGATTCAGCCAAGATATCCAAAATATATCGTTACCATTCTTCGTGGTTTGAGGAATTCAAAGTAAAAAATAATATCCAAGAAGTTAAAGTAAGCGCGCCTTTAAATATTTTAAAATGGATTATTCTTAGTCCCGTATTTTCTATAATGAAAGCTATTGAGAATTTTGCGCTTAGACATTCAGATGCTATAATTGTGGCTAGCCAATATTCCAAAGAAAAATTAATCAGATTTTACAAGATGGATGGAAATAAAATCCACATAATTCCCGGTTGCGTTGATACAGATGTTTTTAAGCCGACTGAAAACAAGCAGGATTTAAGAAAGCAGTTAAATATACCCCAGGATAGCTTCATCTTGGTGACTGCCAGAAACCTGGTCCCAAGGATGGGGATCGATAATTTAATCTATGCCTTTGATGCCCTATCTAAGACATATAAGGATTTATATTTAATAATTATCGGAGAGGGGAAGCTTAAAATAAAGCTACAAAAATTAGTTGGAAAGCTTTCGCTGGATAATCTTGTAAGATTCACGGGGCAACTCAAGGAGCAGGATTTAGTTGAACATTACCAGGCGAGCGATTTGTTTATCCTGCCCACGAGATATATTGAACATTTTGGCTTGGTTAGTATTGAGGCTTTGGCATCGGGGATTCCCGTATTGGGAACTCCCGTCGGGGGAACGATAGAGATATTGGACGAATTTAACCGTGAATTTCTTTTTGAAGGCACAGATGCGGAAGCGATAGCCAAAGGAATAAGAAAGTTTCTTGATACCTTTAAAGGCGTTTATTCAAAAGAAAAATGCAGAGAATTTGTTATGAACCGGTATTCTTTGGATAAAATCATTACCCAGACAGAAGAAATATTCTTGGAGAATATTAAGAGATGAGCGAGAAAGAAAAAACAAAGATAAAAGTTTTGCATATTCATACCCGCGGAGTAATCGGCGGGTCGGGCACAAATACGTTATTGACCATGATGAGCCTGCCTGAGGACAGATATCAGGCCGAACTCGCCTGCGGTTCCGAAGGCCCATTAGTGGAAGAAGCAAAGAAAAACAATTTGACGCTTAATATGATTACCCACTTAACAAACAGGATAAATATTTTTTATGATTTATTGGCTTTGATTGAGTTGATAATTTTGATAAATAAGAAAGATTTTCAGATTGTGCATACCCACAATTCAAAAGCGGGTATACTTGGCCGGGCCGCTGCTAACATTTGTCGAGTCCCCATAATAATCCATACTCAGCATAGCTGTGTATTTAAGTACGGGACATTAAATTATCTTCAGAAGAAATTTTATTACTTTTTGGAACTTGTTTCGGCGAAGTTCACAGATAAGATTATTTATATTTCAGAATCATTAAGACAGGAATTTGTTAAGGCAAAAATCAGTACTAACGAGAATTCGGTATCTATTTATAGCGGTATAGAAGTTGAGAAATTCAGGATAAATATAAATGTTGCCGAGAAGAAACAAATTCTCGGCCTTAACAAAGATGATTTTATCGTAGGAGTAGTAAGCCGTCTAGAAGAGGGTAAAGGTAATGATTATGTCATTGAGGCCATTCCTAAAGTTGCCCAAAATGTAAGCAAGATAAAATTCATTTTTGTCGGAGAGGGGGAGCTAAAAAATGATTTGGAAAAACTTTCCCAGAAGCTAGGGGTTCAGGATAAGATATTATTTTTGGGCCCGAGGCAAGATGTTCCGGAGTTACTGCAGGTCTTCGATATTGTTTGTTTGGCATCTTTATACGAAGGCATGGGAAGAGTTTTATTGGAGGCCCAAGCTGCGGGAAAACCGGTTGTGGCAACAAAAATAGGCGGCATTATTGATGTAGTTAGCGAAAATAAGACCGGATTTTTAGTTGCTCCCCGAGACACCGATGCTTTATCGCAGGCAATAATAAAACTAGCCCAAGACCATAATTTAAGGAAACAGATGTCTGACGAGGCAAGAAGATTTGTTGATTATAGGTTTTCCAGTGCTAAAATGGTAGTGGATATTTTGAATGTTTACGAGGAGCTAGTCTTTAAGAATATAAGATTATGATAAACGCCTTAACGGTTGACCTTGAAGAATGGTATCATATAAGCGGCATCGATGATTATCTAAAGAATGCGGACCTCAACAAATATGCCAACAGGGCTTTTAATAATACGATAAGACTATTGGATATATTTAGAGAGGCTAAAGCAAAAGCTACATTTTTTGTTTTGGGTTGCATCGCAGAGAGATTTCCCGAACTTATTAGAAGGATAGATCAGGAAGGCCACGAGATTGCAACTCACGGTTTTAATCACGACGTAATTTATAAACAGACACCGGAAGAATTTTCAAAAAATCTTAAGGATGCAATTTTGCTTTTAAGTGGTATAATAAATAAGAGAATAATTGGTTTTCGTGCTCCGGATTTTTCTATTACCGAAAAATCTTTATGGGCGCTGGATATTTTAGCAAGCCAAGGGATAAAATACGATTGCAGCGTTTTCCCGGTTAAACATCCGCGATATGGGATGCCTAAGGCCGGACGTTTTCCGTATAAAATAAAAGACGATCTGATAGAATTTCCTCCCTCGACATATAGAATTCTTAATTATAATCTGCCCGTTGGAGGAGGGGCGTATTTAAGAATTTTTCCTTATTGGGTTATAAAAACGGCGCTTAAGTCGTTAAATAAGGAAAATAAGCCTGCAAACATTTATGTTCATCCTTGGGAGGTTGATCCTGAGCAGCCGCGGATTAAGATGCCAATATCAAGGCATTTTGTGCATTATGCAAATTTAGATAAGGCAGAGAAGAAAATAAGGACTTTAGTCAGAGACTTTCAATTTTCCACAGTCAGGGAGGTATTGGGTATTGTTTGAGACAAGCAAAGTAAGAACATTTTTTCAGGGACGGGTAGAGAAATACGATAGCATCTACGATAAGGATAAGAAGCTAATTTGGAAATGGCTTGATTTCATATTTCGCCGTTCTATTCAGATACGTTTCGGGATTACATTAAAAGAGTGTGAAGATATAAAGGATAAGAAAATCCTAGATATCGGCTGCGGGCCGGGGATGTATATGATTAATTTGGCAAAAAGAGGACCCAAGAAGATAGTGGCATTGGATTTTTCCGAGGAGATGTTAAATAAAGCCAAGAAGTCAGCAAGAGACAAGGGGGTAATCGAGATTTGCCAATTTGTCAATTCAGATTTCAGGAGATACGTTCCGGATGATAAATTTGATATTTGTCTGGCGATAGGGCTATTCGATTACTTGGAAAATCCTCTTGAAGTATTGAAGAAGATCAGGGGCATATGCCTGGAAAAAGCGATAATTAGTTTTCCTGCCAAATGGAGGCTAAGAAATATTGTCAGAGTGATTCGTCTGAAACTTTTAGGTTGTCCGGTTTATTTTTATACGCTAAAGCAAGTTAAGGATTTATTGACTAAAAGCAGTTTCGGCGATGCTAAGATTATCACCGTTGACAGGGATTATTTGGTAATCGCAAAATAAAATCAGAATATGAGCTATAAACATTCTTTTTTAGTTTTAATAATTTCTTTTGGCCTGTCTTTTCTTCTTACGCCATTTTTTATCAAGATTGCCAATAGGTTTAAATTAGTGGATGTCCCTAGCGGTAGAAAACTTCACGAAAAACCTACTCCGACTCTAGGCGGAATAGTTATCTTTATTGCTTTTAGCATAGCTGTTTTAGTCGTACTGGCCTTGGATCAAGATTTCAATAACGCCTTACTGATGAATCTGCCAGGTCTTCTTATAGGTAGTTTTGCATTAGTAATTTTTGGTGTTTTACACGATACTAGGGATATGCCTGCCTCGGTCAAGCTTTTCGGCCAGATAATGGTCGCTTTGATTGTTTTCTTGTCGGGGATAAGGGTAGAGTCAATAACGAACCCTTTTGGCGGAGAGATAACTTTATTCTATCCTTTAAGCCTTCTCGTAACAATTATTTGGATAGTAGCGCTTATTAATGCCATAAACTTGATCGACGGCTTAGATGGTTTGGCTGCAGGAATTACGGTAATTGGCTCGACGGTTATGTTGGTAATCGCATTATTTAAAAATGATATTGTTTCTGCCTTGTTATGTTTGGCATTGATTGGAAGTTGTCTAGGTTTTTTAAGATATAATTTTTACCCAGCCAAGATTTTTATGGGCGATGCCGGAAGTATGTTTTTAGGACTTGTCTTAGGAGTGATTTCTATCCAAGGCATAAATAAAATGGCTATCACCGTAGCATTGTTGATACCGATCACTGTTTTGGCTATCCCAATTTATGATACCGTGCTTTCAATATTCAGAAGATTCCTTTCTAACAGAGATATTTTTAAGCCCGACAGAGAACATATTCATTACAGATTGTTGAACATGGGCGTGACGCACAAGCACGTGGTAATGTTGCTTTATTTTATTGGCGTCTATTTCGGTATTATAGCTTTTTTGTTTATCCTCATTCCGATAGAATTCGCCTTTATTCTCCTTGTGCTTTTAGCTATGGGGGTGTTCATGGGCATCAAAGCTATTGGATTTATTGAGCGGAGAATAAAATCTATCCGTCAACGCAATGAATCTTAAAATAATAGTTTGTTTTATTTTTCTCGCCGCATTTTTTATATCAAATGATTCCTTTGCTCAAGTTTATGAGAATGTTCCAGCCGTAATTCATATCCAGACCAATGTCAGCGACGGAAAATATTCTTTTGAAGAAATCGTAAAGCAGGCCAAAGAGAAGAATATCAAGGTATTGATATTTACCGATACCGCCTTAAGAAGATGGGAATACGGCATAAGGCCCCTAGAGAATATCATAAAAAGAAGAATAGATCATCCTTCCGTATTTAGATTTGGTATTGCTAAATATCTAGCGGTGATAAAAAACCTTCAGGATAAAAATCCTGAGTTAATTTTTGTCCCCGCGGTTGAAGTAGTGCCGTTTTATTATTGGCAAGGTAATTTCTTGGGGAAAGATTTCACCTTGTATAATTGGCATAAGAAAATGTTAGTCATTGGCCTCGAAGCTTACGGTGATTACAGATATTTGCCGATTGTCGGGAATCATATCTTGCTACCTTTGCATAAAAGTAATTTTGTTAAGCTTTGGCCGTTGCTTGCTATTTTGTCGGGGATTTTTACAATAATAAAATATAAAAACAAAATCGCCTATAAAAATTATGGCTATACGCTTTTGTTTATCGGTTTAGTGTTTCTTGTCAATAACATGCAATTCAATGTTTCGCGGTTTAGTGCGTACGGCAAAGAACAGAGAACAAGGCCTTATCAGAATCTGATAAATTATGTAGTCAAAAAGGGAGGGCTTGTTTTTTGGTCTTATCCTGAAGTCGAGAATATTGATAGGGTAAAAGGAATCAATATCTGTACTTTTCCTTATAAAGATGAACTCCTTTATACCCATGACTATACTGGTTCGGCCGTACTTTTCGACGAAAATAGATCATTGGCTAATATAGGTGATGTTTGGGATAGAATTCTTCTAGCTTCTTGCGCTGGCAATAGAGCCCCTATTTGGGCGATAGGAGAGGTTGATTATCATGGCGACCATGAAAATCTTTCGAGAATCCAGACAATACTTTTGCTTAACAGTTTGACAAAGGATGATGCCCTCAGGGCATTAAAAAGCGGCAGGATGTACGCAAAATTAAATACTGTCTCTAACGATTTCAGCCTCCATAAGTTTATAATTGCCGACGAAGAAATGAGGGCTCTCGGTCTTATGGGGCAAGAATTAGAGATAACTTCCAAGCCCGAAATTATCATAGAGACTTCTTGCGGAAGCTCGCCCGAAGAGCCGATAGAGATAAGACTGATTAGAAACGGAAGGTTGATTCAGACATTTAAAAGCGAAAGTTCGAATTTCAGAGTTAAATACCAGGACGACTATTTTTCTGCTGGCGAGAAGATTTATTATCGGATAATGATAAAAAGCAGCAATAACCTTTACCAGATTATTTCTAATCCTATTTTTGTAAGATTTGTTTCAAAATAGCAAAACTCTTGAAGTTTCTATTGATAATTTCAAAGGTTATACTATAATCTTTTTTAAAGGATAAATATGTACGAAGCTTATTGGGGATTAAAAGAAAAACCATTCGAGAACACTCCCGACCCGCGGTTTCTGTACCATTCTTCTCAGCACGAGGAGGGGCTCTACAGATTACTTTACGCTGTTAAGGAGCAAAAGGGAGCAGCGTTAATGACCGGGGTTTTTGGCTGCGGAAAGACTCTCCTAGGAAGGACCATGCTTCGGGAGTTAAGTAAAGACATATACAGGGTTGGGTATATAAGCAATCCCCAGTTGTCCTACTTGGAGCTTTTGATGGCCGTTGCGACATCATTAGGGGTAAGCGGCCTGCCTTCAAAAAAGACTGAGGTATTAACTAATGTTGTTTTGGATGAAATGAATAAGGTTCTGCAAAACAATATGAAGGATGGCAAAAAGACAGTGGTGATTATTGACGAAGCACATGTAATAGAGGACAAGGAGGTCTGGGAGGGTTTAAGGCTTTTATTGAATTTTCAATTAGAGGATAGATTTCTCTTGACCTTACTTTTGTTGGGCCAGCCCGAGTTAAAAGAAAGTATAGACAACAACAAGCAATTTTCCCAAAGAGTTGCCATAAGATGCCATCTTGGCCATATGAATCAGGAAGATACCCATAATTATATATTGCACAGGCTAAAGATAGCAGGCAGGGAAGAGCACATTTTCTCGGAAGGCGCCCTTAAGGCGATTCACGAGAAATCCGGCGGTATCCCTCGCAGGATAAATCATATCTGTGACCTTTCGCTTTTGACCGGTTTCGGCAGAAAAATTACCCATATTGACGAAAAAATCGTCTCAGAAGTCACAAAAGACCTGGAAGGCGAATAGGCATAACCTACCTTTACAGCTTTTTATCAAAATTAACCCCCTAAATTGACTTTTTATCATTTTCATGGTATACTTTATTTTGTATTGATAAAGGACTCCATTATAGGAGAATAGGGTAGTTTTAAACGGTATTATAATTATTTATAAGTAACATAAGTATTGGCTAGCTTTAGCGTTATATTCTAAGAGCAAGACAAAAGACAAACCTATTCTTAATATGGAGAATAGGTTTTTTATTTTCTTGACAAGGAAATAGTTAGATGTTAAAATAAACACCTAACGTTGGCTTGTGGCTTCTTTGGAGCGCTTGATCTTTGAGCAAAACGAGATTGGATGAGAGATGCAGCGAAAGCTTATAGGCATTATAGTTAAAATCATAATTTCGTTTGACCAAAGAGATAGCCGAAGAAAAAGTCAAGTCTAAAGCCTGGAAGGAGGCTAGTAAGATGAAAAAAGGTTTTACTTTGGTTGAAATCATGATCGTAGTTGCAATTATAGCTCTATTAGCAGCTATAGCAATTCCTAACTTACTTCGTGCGAGACTGACGGCCAATGAATCCGCAGCACAGGGTACATTACGTACCATATCAACTGCTGCAGAAACATTTGCTGCGGCACACGGCGGAACATACCCTACAAGCGCTACAACCGATCTCTATGTAGTCACTCCTAAATATATCAACTCGAATTATTGTACAGCGCCGTATCAAGGTTATAGTTTTCAATGCTCTTTAGGAACTACAGGTTACACAGTTACCGGAGCGCCTGTAAGTGTTGGCACAACTGGAAATACGACATTTCTTATCACCACAGGTGGTGTCTTAACACCGTAAGAGATCGTATGAGAGTTAGGATAAGTTGCTAGAGGTTTAAAAAGGGGAGGAAAAAAATCCTCCCCTTTTTGGTATTTTTTAAAAAATGATGAATAAAAAAAACAATAAAGGTTTCACGTTAGTTGAAATTATGGTCGTGGTTTCAATTATCGTAGTCATGGCGGCTTTGGCCATTCCCGGCATGATACGCGGTAGAATAACTGCCAATGAAGCGTTGGCAGTAGCATCTAGTCGTTCCATCTTCAATTCATGCATGCTTTATTCCAGTAAAAATGAAGTTTTTCCCGAAAGCCTTGATATTTTAACTGTGCCCGAGTCGAATCCTCCCTATCTTGAGGAAAAACTTGCTAAGGCCGTAGATGTAGCCCATGCCAAAAATGGATACTGGTTTGAATATGCGGTTCCTTTTGAGGGAGATTCTTTCACCGTAAACGCCAGGCCGAAAAACGATTTGAGCGGCAAAAGGCATTTCTTTTTTAATGAAGATGGCTTGATACATTATTCTGATAACGGAAGCGACGCTACGATAGAAAGCCCCGTTATTAATTAATCCATATCTTATTTACTCTATCCTTAAATTTCTATGCCCGAATATCTTAATAAGAAAAATTTCTTAGCAGTTGTTTTTATAGCCTTTATCTGCATTATTATCTATGCAAATTCCTTGTTTAATCCTTTTATTTGGGATGATTCGTGGTTAATCCAGGACAACCCGCTCATAAGGAGCTTCGTTAATTTACCTAAGATTTTTCAAGTCAATCTTAGTTACTCCCGCGGAGTTTTTACGTCAAATTTTTACCGTCCATTACAGAGCCTGTCTTATATGTTTGATTATCATTTTTCTGGACTAAGCCCATTCGGATACCATCTCGTAAATATTATCTTGCATGCCCTTAACGCCATCCTTGTCTATTTTTTGGTTTTGCTTATAACTAGACAAAAAGTTATTTCTTTTATTACTAGTTTGTTGTTTGCTGTTCATCCTATCCATAACGAGGCAGTTACCTATATTTCAGGAAGGGCCGATTTATTAGTTGCGTTTTTTATTCTTCTAAGCGTGATATTATTTATTGTTTATTCGAATTATGTAAAATTAAAACGGTCAGTTTTTTATTTAGTTTCTGTTTTGTGTTTTATTTTCGCGTTGTTATCGAAAGAATTGGCGATAATACTTCCTCTTGCATTGATTATGTATGATTTGGCTTTCAGAAGAAATAATTTACGCAGTTTCAGTTCTTTTATTCGGACATACTCGCTGTTCATACTTATTGATTTAGTTTATATTCTTCTCAGGTTAACAATACTCAAGTTTACCGGCGAACTCGCTTTGACGGGATATTATTCTTTATATAGTAGGTTTATTATTTTATGCCACGGTTTTAGTATATACTTCAATCTGTTATTACTGCCTTTCGATTTACATATGTGCCGCATTTTTAGTCTTTATTTATCTCTGTTTAACCCTATAACATTTTTTTCTGTTTTGTCATTTGTATTGACTATCATTTTATTGATATATTCTTTTAGGAAATCAAAGATTATCTTTTTTGCTGGCGCTTGGTATACAATATTACTGTTGCCCCAATCAGGAATTTATCCCATAAATGCATTTGTATCCGACCATTTTTTGTATCTATCATCAATAGGTTTCTTTTTATTAATCGTTTTTTTACTGTCTAAATATTTTTCAAAAAAAATAATTTTGATTTTTACTTTGATCCTAGCTTGTTTTTACGCGACTACCACGACTATTAACAATTATACATGGAGAAACGAAGAGGCTTTTTATAAACGCATTATTAAGCTTTCTCCTTTATGTGCAAATGCCCATGCTAATCTCGGTGTTTATTATAGAGACAGAGGTTTTTTGTATGAGGCGGAAAGACAGTTCAAAAAGGCAGTTGATCTTAATAGATCCGAATACATGCTACGGGTTTATCTTGCAGAAGCCTATTTTCTAGAAAATAGATTGGATGAAGCTATTTATGAAATGAATACTGTATTAGAGAATTCTCCCGTAGCTAAGAGAGCTCCCATTCTGACAGCCGTGGGTTATATGTATCAGATGAAGAAGTCTTATTCCCAAGCAATGGATTATTACAGGCAGGCACTAGTGATAGACCCTGATTTTATTTTGGCACACTACAACTTAGCCAGGGCATACCTTAATTCGGGAAAAAGTGCGGAAGGATTTATGGAGCTAGAGAAGGCTATCGGCATAGAAGGCATATTGACTTCTCGCGCCAAAGATGGTCCGACAGATAAGGAATTGAAGGAAGTTGCTAAGCAAAATAAAGAATATGGTGGAATCTTTAACGAATTAGCAATACTGTTCAGCAAGTACAAACGCTTTGAAATCGCAGAGAAGATTTTCCTAAGGGCCGCCGAATTGTATCCTAACAATGTTGAAACCCGTTTTAATCTCGGTGCTTTGTATTATAACCTTGGCCGTTTTGATCAAGCCAGGGCCCAATGGCGGGCTGCCTTGAAGATTAATCCGCACCATTTGCCTTCCTTGGAGTGGCTCCGCATACTTCAAAACAAACAAAACAATTGACTTTTTAATTTATTGCAGTAAAATAGATTACAGAAATTTGGTCTTCCTAAAACCCTGAAAGGTTTTTGTATTCCTATGTCAATAATTCTTAAAACAGGCAAGTCTTTATCTTCAGGCGCCTTTACGCTCATGGAATTGATGATTGCAGCATTGATTCTATCGCTGGCTATTGTAGGGTTGTTAGCAAGCTACATTAGCTGTATGCAGTTAACCGAGATAACTAGGAATACTTCTATTGCCATGAACGCTATCCAGGCGAAAGCCGAAGAGATAGAGGGGCATACCTACGATAATATAAAAGCAGACTATGACGGAGTGTCTTTTACGCCCTTAAGGTTAAATGGCGTGGGTATAAGCTATATCGACGATACTAATCCCAATTTGATAAAGATTACCGTCTCTTTAAGCTGGCGTCAGTCTAGGGGATTGGTTATCGGAGAAGATGCCAATTTAAATGGTCAGTGGGATGCCGGCGAAGATACTCTTATCGCAAATAACACACTAGATTCGCCAGCAGAAATCGTAACCTATATTGCCAAGAGATGATTTATTTAAATAAGAAAGCTTCTTTTACTTTAGTCGAGGTGATGATTGTTTCTTTTTTGTTCATTATCATTATGGGCGGAGTATTGGCAATTTTATCTGTAAGTAGATATTCTTGGTATCAGACCGATGTTGAGATTGAACTTCAGCAGGATCTGCGTAAGGCCTTGACCAGAGTTTCCAAAGAACTTCGTGAATCAGGATTTGATTCGGTAGGGGCGGCTATGGTTACGATACAAGACGGCGCAGGAGTCAACAGTTCAGATATTTTAGATTTTTACGTACCCGTTGACTACGACAATGACGGCGATATAATTAACGGTTTATGGCATATTGAATGGGGGGCTCCGACACTTTGGGCAAATAAAGACCCTGACTGCGAGGCTCCCGGGGATAATTGCCAATATTTAAATTACCAAATAGAATATCTTATAAATAACAATAACCAGTTTATCCGTAGGTCGTTAGATAATAACGGCGTTACCCTTAGAGAAGATCTCTATGCAAATAACATAGTGGATTTTCAAGTTGTTCGCACCGGCGATTTCGTCAGCCTGGAATTGACTGCCCGTAAAGATACCGTCTTTGGAAGAACGATTACTAAAATTATAACTTCGGAATTTTATTTGAGGAATAGAGGTTAAAAAGAAAGGCGATTATGATATTTTTTAACAAGCGACACGGGGTCGCTTTAGTCATAGCGTTTTTGGTAATTGTAGTTTTGTTGGTTTTAGGCAGTATATTTATTTTAAGATCCGTCGGAGAAAAATATGCCGGCAGCAAAGAAAAAGCTTCTATCCAGGCATTTTTTCTTGCAGAGGCAGGGGCTAACGCAGGATTAAACAAAATTGATATACTTGTAAATACAGATATGCTTGCTACGGTAAATGCCACTAATCCCAATACGTTAGTTAATCAACTGACCAAAAATCCCGACTACGTCGGCAATGGCGATGGCATAGGTTTTTTGGTTGCTTATACCCAAGAAGGAGGAATTCCTCAGTTTACCCGCGTAAGTGATTCCGCCATTTATACGTTGGGCACAACCGCGCTGGGAAACGGAAATTACCAATATACTATTACCGTAACTGAGAATGGCAATCCGACAAGTGTCGGCGTGGATACTTGGGAATTCCCATATAATTACAAGATTGCGGCGATAGGTACTGTAGAGTCAACGCCCAGAGAGGTTATGTTAAAAGGAGATTTTACGGTTAGGGTGCAAAGAGATAATTTTGCCCGTTACGCGCTTTTTACTGACCATCATCGGCTGGAAAGCGGCGGCACGGTTTGGTTTACCAATAAAACCCATTTTTATGGCCCAGTTCATACTAACGACAATTTCTCTTTTGCGTTCAATCCTAGCGGAACATTTGATGGCTTAGTTACCTCGCAAGGCTCCAAGGCGCAATTTTATAATGATGGTTCTTATCGACTTGAGGATTGGGACTATAATAATGAAGATACTGGGGTGCTGGTAGATGTGCCTACATTTAATGCTGGTTTTAACCGGGGCGTGGATGAAATCAATCTTGAGTCTTCGGTTCAAAAACAGGATTTACAAGAGCAGGCCTGGGGAAGTGTTCCAAGTACTCCTCCAAGCGGAATTTATGTTAACAACGACGGCGCTAGTTTAACCGGTGGGATTTATGTCCAGGGTAATTGCACTATCAATATGAGTGTAGTTGGGGGTAACGCGGTATACAATATAACTCAAGGCTCCACGACTAAAATTATAACAGTTAATTATGCTACAACGCAGACAACTGTCCAGACGGTAAGTGGGCCCACGAATACCTATAGCGGCCTTCCTGATGGTATAGAAGACGCGGGAACAATTGTCTATGTTGATGGTGAGGTTAGTAGCATAGGCGGTACAGTGCAGAAGGATTCTAAAGTCACAATTTCCAGCGAAAATGATATCGTAATACAAGATAATATTTTCTACGAAGAATATACCCCAGGCTCAGGGACTCCCGGAGAGTCTGGTTATGTTCCTCCCAATGCCGATGGTAAGAATAATCTTTTGGGCATGCTATCTTGGGGTGGAGATGTGAGGATTGGGACATTGGCTCCGAATGATTTATCTATCCACGGAACAGTAATGGCAAGAAATGGTGTATTTATGGTTGATAACTATACTTTGGGCGCTCCCCGTGGCGCCGCGACGCTTTTAGGAGGCGTTATAACCCAGTTTTATGGAGCATTTGGTCAGTTTGATAGCGTTACCGGAGAGCAGGTTCACGGATACGGCAGGAATTTTATCTATGATGCCCGCATGGCCGCAGGAATGTCTCCTCCGTATTTTCCGTCCATGAGAACTTTTATCGCTTTTACAAATGATATAACTGACCGGATTACGTGGCAAGAAGGGAGCATATAATGTCTGATTCTAACGACAAGAATGCAAAAATCTTTAGAATAATCTTCATATTCGTTAGCGCTTTCTTTTTATTGATAATTATTTTTAATATTTGGATGAAGATTTCCTTGGAGAAGACCGGCGCGCTTTCAGCTCCAAAAACAGTTGCCGGCAAGAAAGAAATTAAAAATGCTCCGCCGATAGTGTCTGAGCCGGCTGCCCAAGAGCAGAAAGCCGAAAAAACAGAAAAAAGTTATGGAGATCAGCCTACTGGCGAGAGGCGGCTAATATTACAATAATTTAGATATGAAAGATTTGTTGAAGAATACAATAACTAATTTTAGCAATCAAAAATTCATCCAACTCAATTTAGAGAAAATAAAGGCTTTGTTGCCAAAGGATAAGCCCAACATCAATATCGGCCTGGATATCGGTTCTTCTTCTGTGAAGGCTGTAGCGTGTAAAATAGAAAAGGAAAAAGTTGAATTATTGAATTTCTCAATCAAGCCGCTTGATAAGGATTATATATCAGATTCAATAAACAGGGCTTTGAAAGATTTAAATGTCGAGACTAAGAACGTAAATATTTCTATCGGCGGACAGGGGGTAGTGACCAGGTCTGTTAAATTTCCCCGGATGTCGCTTTCAGATGTTAAACATGCGATAGGATTTGAAGCGGAAAAGCATATTCCTTTTCCTCTTAATGAAGTTTATTTGGATTGTTTTATATTGAAACAGCTTCCGGACGAAAACAAGATGCTGGTTTTGGTGGCTGCGGCTAAAAAAGAATTAATCCAACAACGCTTATCGACACTAAAATCCTTGTCATTAACGGCTAATATAATAGATGTAGATTCTACAGCCCTAGTTAATCTTGTTAATGGAATAGAATTCAAGGCTAAAACTTTATCTGCGCCAGCTTCTCCGAGCATAGAGCAGAAAAAGGCTATTGCCATGCTTAATTTAGGAGCCAGTTTCACCAGTCTTTGCATTGTTGAAAATGGCATTCCTAAGTTCATTCGTGATATTTTCATCGGTGGCAATGATTTGACCAAGAGAATAAGTAATATTCTTGGCATAAGCTTGGCGGAGGCTGATAAAGTAAAATGCAATCCAGTTGAGGGCTGGGAGAAGGTTTTTGGAGCTTGTGAGTCGGTTTTAAATAATTTAGTTAACGAGACCAGGCTCTCTTTTGATTATTTTGAGTCCGATTCAGGTATTCCTATAAGTTGTTTATATCTTAGCGGCGGAGCCTCCTATCTTAAGGGTATCGATGAAATAATGAAGACCAATTTAAACGTGGAAACTAAATATCTTAATCCGCTTGCTGAATTAAATGTTGGGAAAGATTTAATTGGACGCTTAGAACCGGAAACTCGTAAGCTGTCCGTGGCTATGGGATTAGCCCTTAGATTAAGATGATAGAGATAAATTTATTACCTCCGGAAGCAAGGAAAAAAGAGCAGAATTTTAAATTGCCGATTCCCAAAGAGACGCTTGTTCTGTTTGGGGGCGCCGTAATAGTCTTGTTGGTTTTGATCCATTTGCTTTTAATGGGAGCCCTGGCTGCAAAGAAAGTAAAATACCTCGGTTTAAATATGGAATGGCAGAAGATATTGCCAGAGAAGACCAAGATTGATACTTTAAAAAGTGATCAAAAAGAAATAACCGAGAAAATAAAATCGATAGACAAATTAACTAAAAAAGGAAGAATGAGTTGGGCCAGGAAATTAAATATAATAAGCGACGTTTTGCCTCAAGGGGTTTGGGTTAGGCTTATAAATTTCTCGGGCAAGTCGTTAACCATTGAGGGAAGTTCTGTATCCCTTAGGGGTGAAGAGGTGATACTGGTGAATAAATTTGCATCCGCCCTTAAAAACAACGCTGATTTTTATTCTGATTTTAAAAATCTTGAAGTAGGATCTATAAAGAGGCGTCAAATAAAGAATATAGAGGTTGCCGATTTTATTTTAACGGCTAATTTTCAAGAAAAATAAAAATGAAGAATGTAAATCTTGATGTCCTTAAAAACATTGATTTTCAAAAACACTCAAAAGTAATTCTGGGTGTCGTAGCGGCGTTGCTATTTCTTTTGGACTTTTCTTTGATTATGAAACCCCAGCTTAAATGGTTAAGGGATTTAACCCCTAAAATAATCGAATTGAAAACCAATATCGAACAGACAAAAAGAGATATCACATTACTTAAGCAAATAGAAGATGCATCGCAGGGTTCCAAGAAACGAATGTTTGATATTGAAAAACGCGTGCCCCAAGAGGGGGATATCCCATTGATTTTGCAGGATATATCCAGCGCAGCCAATAATTCTATGATAAAAATATTGCAGATAAGGCCGATGAAGGAAGAGAAAGAAGTCGCGCTTAAGACCGAATCGGGAAAGTATTACCGCGTGCCCATTGCCATAGAAGCCAAAGGCAGTTATCATCTATTCGGTAAATTCTTAAGCATATTAGAAAACAGCGAGATTTTTATGAGTGTCAATACTCTGGAAATAACTTCTAGCGATAGGGATCACAAGAATCATAATATAAATTTGGTAATCAATACCTTTATTTTTCAGAAGTAAATGACGAAAAAGACGTTGATAATAATTGGGATTTTATTGTGTTCCTTGAGTCTTATGGCCGCCGAGGAAAAGGATCAGACTTTTGTTTATGATAGTAAAGGGAGGCGAGATCCATTTTTACCCCTAGTTAGCCCTGAAGGATATTTGATAAACGCCGAGCCCTACAGTGACGCTTCGGAAGTTAAGGTAGAAGGCATAATCTACGATCCCCGCGGCAATTCATTCGCCATAATAAATACCCAGGTTGTAAAAGCTGGAGATAAAATAGGCGCTTTTGATGTTTTAAGCATAGAAAAAAATAAGGTTATTTTATTAAAAGATACGGAGAAATTTGAGATTGAATTAAAGGAGGGACGTTAATGAAGAAGCTATTATTGTTGGTAATTTTTGTTTTCAGCTGCAGTTTTTTAATGGCCCAGGATGTGGCAGTAAATAACTCTCAGACGCAAGCCCAGGAACAGGCTGTAACCTCTCCTGAGGTTCAACCAGTTACGCAGAAAGAAGTGCTTATTCAGATTGATTCGGAAGTTAAGCCGGGAAATGTTACGTTGGATTTTCGCGATGCCGATATCCGCAATGTTCTTAGAATCCTATCTTACAAAAGTGGAGTCAATATCATCGTGGGTCCAGAAGTTGCAGGATTAGTTACAATTCAGCTTACTGATGTTCCCTGGGAGACCGCATTGGACGTAATCTTAAGGACTTACGGTTATGGCTATGAGCGAAAAGGCAATATCATAACCGTTACAACCTTTGAGAAATTATCAGAGCAAAGAAGATTAGAGCAAGAATTAAAGGCGCAGGAACCTTTGGTTACGGAAGTTTTTACTTTGAATTTTGCCAAGGCGGAGGCTGTTGTGGCTTCGATTAAAGAGATGCTCACTCCTCGAGGAAGAGTAAATTTTGATAACCGCACCAACACAGTAATGGTTACTGATAGCGTAAGCAATATCGATAGAATAAAACAGATAGTTCCTACTTTAGATGCGGTAACGCCGCAGGTTTTAATCGAGACAAAGATTATTAAGACCACGCTTACTGATACGGAAAATCTCGGAGTCGATTGGACAGCGCAGATAACCGTTTCCGGCGCCCAGCATCCGATGATCTGGCCATTTGATAGCAAGAACGATGATTTTAGCGAAACTTATTTCCCCGATTCTTTTCCTGCGGCTACTACAGTTGATGGTACAGGTAGCGGAAGGTTCAGATACGGAACGCTTGATTTTGCTTCACTGCAAGCAGTTTTGCAAGTGTTGTCTACCCGAACCGACACCAATATATTGTCTAATCCCCGCATTGTAACATTGGATAATCAGGCAGCAAATATTATCGTGGGCAAGAAATATCCCCAGCCGCAATATACCTACAATGCCGAACAGGCCAAGATGCAGGTTTCCGGATGGGAATATTTAGATATCGGGATAATTCTTAATGTTACTCCGCATGTAAATAAAGCGGGTTTTGTAACTTTGGATATCGCGCCGCAGGTTTCTGATATTGATAGTTTTGCCACAGTTGAAGGCACTTCCATGCCTATATTGACCACTGAACAGGCCAAAACTCAGGTCATGATCAAAGACGGAGAGACTTTAGTTATCGCAGGATTAATTAAGGACCAGGCCAGTAACACCAAGAATAAGATTCCAATTTTAGGAGATATACCAATTATAGGTTTATTATTTAAGAAAAAAACGGACACAAAGCAAAAAACTGATCTTTTAATCTTCATAACTCCCCATATTATTACTCCGACTTTAGCTGCGGAGTCACCAGAAGCCTAGTTTATTAGCTTTCTAGTGTTTTGGAGATTAAAGCAATGGTGATTGCAGAAGTCCTGCTAATTTAGAATGTCAAAAGAAATACTTATAAACATAAAAGAAAAAACCAAGAGGATTGCCGTCGTAAAAAATAACCTTCTGGAAGAATTTTATTTAGAGGTTATTAGCGAGGAATCCATATTGGGCAATGTCTATAAAGGGATAGTGCGTTCTTTGGTCCCTTCTATAAATGCGGCTTTTGTTGATATCGGCCAAGCTAGAAACGGCTTTCTTGATTTAGGCGAATTGACAAACCCGCTCGTAGAAGAGGAGTTAAAAGAGCAGGTATCCAAGGTTGATATCTACGATAGAAAAGATAACGTTAATAGATATAAAGTAGGAGACGTGGTATTGGTTCAGGTTGTTAAAGAGGCTTTCGGCACTAAAGGCCCAAGGCTTACCACTCACGTCAGCCTTCCTGGCAGATATCTGGTTTTGATGCCTTTGGACAGGAATATCGGTATTTCTCGAAGAATAAGCGATCATAAAGAAAGAGATAGATTAAGATCTATATTGGGAAAGATAAATTTCCTTAAAAATACGGGCATAATTGTCCGTACCGTGGCTCAAGGAAAAGCAAACAGAGATCTCATAAGAGACGGTAGTTTTCTTGTCAAGACTTGGCGGGATATAAAAAAGAGGAATTTAAGGCAGAAAGCTCCCTCGCCTGTGCATAAAGAATATGGCATTCTTTTCAAAGTATTAAGGGATATTTTTTCCGAGGACATAGAGAAGGTAACAATTGATTCAAAACGCGAATACATCAATGTTTTTAGGTTTGTCAGGACTTTTCTAGGTGGACATTTCGCAAGAAAGGTAAGGTTTTATAAAGAAGGAGTCCCGCTATTCGAATTTAAGAATGTCGAAGATCAAATTAAAAAACTCTACGAAAAGAGAGTTTTCTTAAAAAGCGGAGCATATATTGTAATTGAGCCCACGGAGGGTTTAACTGTTATTGATGTGAATAGCGGAAGGTTTACTTCCAAGGCAAGCCCTGAGAAAGCGGCTTTTATGGTAAACCTAGAGGCGGCCAGAGAAGCTGCCAGGCAATTACGTTTGCGTGATATAGGCGGAATAATCGTTATTGATTTTATTGATATGGATGAAGAATCCAATCAGCGGCAAGTGCTTAACGCATTCAAGGAAGCCTTAAGCCAGGACAGGGCTAAGACAGATGTTCTAGGCATATCCAAACTCGGGCTGGTGGAGATGACCAGGGCAAGAACCAGCAGATCAATAGAATCCAAGTACTATAAAATTTGTCCTTACTGCGAAGGCAAGGGCAAGCTTAAAATAGATTGACAGGCAAATAAAACTGAGTATAATTTCTTGATATTTACCTAAGGCTAAAAACTAATATTTATCAACGATTTAGGAGGAGACAATGTATGCAATAGTTCAGATTGGTGCAAGACAATACAAAGTTGCTGAAGGCGATATTATTGAAGTGGAGAAGCTTGCGGCCAAAAAAGAAAAATCTACCACTTTAGACAATGTACTTTTGGTTAAAGACAAAAAAGAAATCAAGGTCGGCCAGCCTTATTTAAAGGATGTTAAGGTAACGGCTGAGATCTTGGGTGATTTTAAGGCCAAAAAAGTTATTTCTTATAAATATCGAAGAAGACGCGCATCTTCCGACTGGAAGAAGGGCCATAGACAGCAGCTGACGCGGTTAAAAATAGACAAGATAGTCTCTAAATAAGGCGATGCCTTTCGTTGATGAAGCAAAAATTTATATTAATGGCGGGCATGGCGGCAAAGGTTGTAGGAGTTTTGATAGGTCGCTCTATTTCAAGCATCCCAAACCCAACGGCGGTAATGGTGGCCACGGTGGGGATGTAGTTGTCATTGCCGACAATAAGATTCATACCCTCCTAGATTATAAATATCAACAACATTTTTCTGCTCTTTCTGGTGGGCACGGCGGTAGCAATAATAAGCAGGGCAGAGACGGCCAAGATTGCGTGATTAAAGTACCGCTGGGTACTAACGTCATTGATTTTGAAACAGGGTATCTTTTGCGCGATTTAGAAGAGCATGGCCAGAAGGTAATTGTTGCCAAGGGCGGCGCTGGCGGCACGGGCAATAATAATGCCCGAGTAGTAGGCGAGGGAAAGCCCGGAGAGAAAAGAACTTTAAAACTCGAAGTAAAGCTAATCGCCGATGTGGGTATCGTTGGGTTTCCTAATGCGGGAAAATCTACTTTGATATCGTGCCTGACGAATGCCAGGCCTAAGATTGCAAGTTATCCTTTTACCACCAAAGCCCCGGTTTTGGGCAATTTAGAGATAGATGATACAATTATGACGATTGCGGATTTGCCGGGCTTGATCGAAGGCGCCCATGAAGGCAGGGGTTTAGGAGACAGGTTTTTAAAACACGTAGAAAAAACTAGGATATTGATCCATCTTATAGATATCTCTGGAGTGGCAAGCGAACCCATAAAGAATTATCAGGCCTTAAACAAAGAATTGAAATTTTATAGCGGGGATCTTTCAGCAAAGAAGCAAATAATCGTGGCAAATAAGATGGATTTGCCCGAATCAAAGAATAATTTAGAAGAATTTAAGAAAGTAATAAAGAAAAGAGTTTATCCGATATCGGCTTTAGAAAAAAAAGGGATAGAAGAACTATTAAAAGTAATAAAGAAAGAATATGAGAAGACAATTTCCGCATAAGATAAAAAGGATAGTTGTTAAAGTCGGGTCAAGCATGTTGGCATCCAACCACGGCGGACTGGATAACAAGATTATCGAGGAGTTAGTCAACCAGATTTGTTCGCTAGTCGCATCCGGCAAAGAAGTAATTTTGGTTTCCTCCGGTGCCATCGCTTCTGGCTTGGCCGAAATGGGGTTAAAGGTAAGGCCTCAGGATCTATCGAGTCTGCAGGCAGCAGCTTCTATCGGCCAAAGCATATTGATGCAGAGATATAACGATTATTTCAAGAAAAATAAAGTTTCTTGCGCGCAGGTCTTGCTCACCTGGGAAGATTTCTGCCAGCGCCAGCGTTATCTGAATGCAAGAAATACCGTATCGAAGCTTTTGGGATATAAGATAGTGCCGATAATCAATGAAAATGATGCGGTTTCAACCGATGAGATTAAATTCGGCGATAACGATAAACTTTCTGCTTTGGTCGCTAACTTAGTTGAGGCGGACCTATTAATTTTGCTTTCCGATGTTGATGGATTGTATCGGACCAAAAAAGACGACATCATCTCGGTGGTTGAACAACTGACCGATGAAATCAAAAAGCTAGCCAAAGGTACCGATAAAAAACTTATTTCCCGCGGCGGAATGATTTCTAAATTAGAGGCTGTTGAAATAGCTACCCAAGCCGGGATTCCTTGCGTAATTGCAAACGGTAAGACTAAAGATAGTCTTGCAAAGATTTTAGATAGCCAGGATATCGGCACTTTATTTTTGCCAAAAAAGGATAAACTTATAGCAAGGGAAAGATGGATTGCTTTTGGGACTAAGTCTAAAGGTAAAATTATAGTTGATGACGGTGCCAGGGAGGCATTAGTCAAGAAAGGCAAAAGCCTTCTTTGCCCGGGAGTTATCGATTTAGATGGAAAGTTTACTAGCGGAGATATGGTTTCTATCGTCGATAAGAACCACAGAGAGTTTGCCAGGGGAATATGTAATTATTCTTCAACAGAGCTTAAAAACATCAAAGGATGTAAAGGCAAAGAAGAAGTTATCCATAGGGACGATTTAGTTATCACCGTTAAGGAATAAGATGGAGCTTAAGAAAAAGATTATAACTATGGCAAAAGATGCCCAAGAGGCTTCAGGAGAGCTTGCTTTGGTTTCTACCAAGTTAAAAAATAAGGCCCTGGTTTCCATGGCCAAATCTTTAAAGGCAAATAAAAGTTTTATTTTGTCGCAGAATAGAAAAGATATAGCCAATGCACGAAAAAAAGGAATGAGATGTTCTTTAATTGACCGCTTGATGCTAAATGACAAACGCCTAAATGAAATGAGCCGGTCTTTGATGCAGGTTGCTGCGTTGAAAGATTATGTCGGAGAGACTATCAAATCTTGGAGGCGGCCTAACGGCTTATTAATTTCCAAAGTTCGTGTTCCAATCGGGGTTATCGCGATTATTTATGAAGCCAGGCCAAATGTCACCTCAGACTGCATAGGATTATGCCTAAAATCTTCTAACAGCGTAATTTTAAAAGGCGGATCGGAAGCGCTCAATTCAAACATAGCAATTTATAAAGTTCTTAAAAATGTGGCTCGGAGATTTAAGATCCCTCTTAATGTAATAAATCTGATTGATACAGCTGATAGGAAGGCAATTGATGTCTTGTTGAAGCTTAATAATTATATTGATTTGGTTATTCCTCGAGGAGGAGAAAGTCTGATACGCAGCGTAGCAGCTAAGTCAAAGATTCCAGTGGTAAAACATTATAAAGGAATTTGTCATACTTACGTTGATAAATACGCCGATATAGATACGGCTTTAAATGTGAGTTTTAATGCTAAGGTCCAGCGGCCATCGGTCTGTAATGCCATGGAGACGTTATTGGTGCATAGAGATATTGCAAAAAGATTCTTGCCGGAAATGGCCAAAAGATTTATAGCCGCAGGAGTTGAACTTCGCGGTTGCAAGAAAACCAGAAAGATTATCAAAGGCATAAAAAAGGCGACTAATAAGGATTGGATTACAGAGTATCTTGATCTTATTCTTTCAGTTAAAGTCGTTGATAGCCTTGGTGAGGCGATAGATCACATAAATACATTCGGTTCTAAGCATTCGGATGCGATAATTACCGAGAATAAGAATAATGCGTCGGAATTCTTAAAACGCATTGATTCAGCTGCGGTTTTTGTTAATGCCTCTACGCGTTTTACCGACGGTTATCAATTTGGTTTAGGCGCAGAGATAGGTATAAGTACGGAGAAGCTGCATGCCAGAGGACCGATGGCCTTGGAAGAATTATCTACCTATAAATATGCCATTACAGGCGACGGTCAGATAAGACAATGAAACGTATCGGAATTTTTGGCGGGACATTTGACCCAATCCACAACGGTCACGTTATGATTGCTGAAGAGGTATTCAAGGAATTGAATTTAGATAAGATCATTTTTGTTCCTGCGAATATTCCCCCGCATAAATTACATATAAAGATCGCCAATGCACAAGATCGATATAACATGACAAAGTTGGCGGTCGATTACAACGATAATTTTGAGGTTTCAGACATAGAGATTAAACGCCAAGGTCCGTCGTATTCAATTGATACGATAAATGAACTTAAAAAGAATATCAAACAAGATGCGGAGTTTTATTTTATCATCGGCTCCGATAGTATCCCGGAGTTAAGATACTGGAAGGATTTTAATAAGTTATTAAAGATTGTAAAATTCGTTATTGTCAATAGGCCGCGGCACGGTTTTAAAGAGGTGCCTCCTGGAGCACTGAGGATACAGTTAAGGGGTATGGATATTTCTTCCTCGAAAATAAGAAATAGGATAAAAAAGTCCGAATCGGTAGATTCTTTGGTACCTGAAGAGGTAAAACAATATATAACTAAACAAGGATTGTATAAAAATGAAAAATAAGATTTTGATCGCGCCTTCTATTCTGGCTGCTGATTTTGCAAGATTAAAAGATGAGATTCAGTCCGTCGAGGCGGCTGGAGCAGATTTGATTCACATTGATGTAATGGACGGAAACTTCGTTCCCAATATCACTATTGGACCCTGTGTTATAAAAGACATCAGGAAAATAACTAAATTGCCGTTGATTTCGCATTTAATGATAGCCGATCCTTTTAAATATGCAGATGATTTTTTCAATGCCGGTTCAGATGCTATAAGCGTGCATATCGAAGCTATAAAACCTGAAGATTTCAAGGCCAGTGCGCCAAAAATCAAGAATATGAGAAGGAAAATCGGCATTGCCTTGAATCCTCCGACGGAATTATCAGCAATTAAAAATTTAGTGGATTTAGCCGATTTTGTTTTGGTGATGTCGGTTAACCCGGGTTTTAGCGGCCAGAGTTTTATTCCTGAGGTTGTGCCCAAGATTAAAGATTTGCGTAAATTTTATTCTGGCGATATTGAGGTAGACGGCGGGATAAACGATAAAAATGCAAAGTTAGTTTTAGATGCCGGAGCCAATATCTTAGCTGCAGCCAGTTTTATTTTTCAAGCAAAAGACAAAAAAGACGCAATAGAAAGGTTAAGAAATGCAAAATAAAGACATCAAATTTGGTACAGACGGATGGCGAGGAGTAATCTCCGATAATTTTACATTTAAGAATGTTAGGGTTGTCGCCCAGGCGGTCAGTGATTGGATAGAAAAAGATTTTTCTAATAAAAATGTCGTAGTAGGTTATGATACCAGATTCCTTTCCGGCGAATATGCCGAACTTGTCAGCCGGGTAATGGCGGCAAATGGAATAAAGGTTTTATTATCCAATAAGGCAGTTCCTACCCCCGCAGTAAGTCTTATTACCAGAGAAAAACATCTTTGTGCCGGAATCATGATAACGGCAAGTCATAATCCGGCTCAATTTAACGGAATAAAAATTAAGGTTGCAACTGGTGGCGCAGCCTCGGAAGAAGTCACTAAAAAAGTTGAAAGTCTGCTTTTTAAGTCCAAAGTAAAAGATATTAGTCTGGAAGAGGCAGTTTCTAAAAATAAAATTAAAATAATTGATATCACAAAAACATATCTAAATTTTATCCGTTCCTATGTTGACCTTAAAGTACTCAAGAATTCTAAATTCAGAGTTTTGGTCGACGCGATGTATGGCAGCGGTGATAGTTTTATCGGTGAAATACTTAAACCAACGAAGATAAAAGTAGAATTCTTAAGAAATAATATCAATCCTTCTTTTGATGGTGGGCGCCCAGAGCCGGTGCCGGAAAATCTCGGGGTTTTACTTTCCAGAATGAAAAAAGAGAAATTTGATATTGGCTTGGTTCTCGATGGGGACGCAGATAGGATTGCTGCGGCCGCACCTGGCGGAGAATTTGTCAGCCCCCAGAGGATTATCGGACTTTTGGCCTTGCATTTAATCGAAGATAGGCGCTACAAAGGCGGCATGGTAAAGACTATTGCCGGAAGTAACTTACATGATAATATAGCCAGGTATTTTTCTCGGAAACTTTATGAAACTCCCGTAGGCTTTAAGTATATCTCGGAATTAATGACCACGAAAGATATCCTAATCGGCGGAGAAGAGGCGGGCGGAATAGGATTTAAAAACTATATCCCTGAAAGAGATGGCACCTTGGCCGGGTTATTGCTTTTAGAGATGCTTTCCTTTAGAAAGAAGAATTTTAAGACAGTAATTAATGAGATGGAGTCAAAATTCGGCAGATACTATTATCTTAGGGATGATCTAAAGCTAAAAGATAAAGCTCCGGATGTGCTGAGGCTGAGGTCAACTAAGAAGATTTTGGGTAGACGAGTGGTAGAAATTAAAGATTACGACGGTATAAAGTTGGTTTGTGACGACGGAAGCTGGCTTATGCTCAGGGCTTCAGGCACTGAACCGTTGGTCAGAGTTTATTCAGAGTCAAAATCCTTGGTCAGAGCCAAACAATTGTTAGAAGAAGGAAGAAAATTAATTAAAAGCTTAAAATAGTGCTTTATACTGTATCGCGTTTTTTTATTATTTTGTTTGGTAAAGTATTCTTCCGTTTAGCAGCAAGGGGAAAAGCGAATATTCCTAAAGATGGCGCTTTTATTTTAGTCAGTAACCACGTAAGTAATCTTGACCCTCTTATGTTGGGAGCCGTCTGTTCTAGGAAGCTAGGCTACATGTCGAAGGAAGAATTGTTCAAGAGCCCTCTTTTAGCTTTTTGGTTGCGCAATGTAAACGCCTTTCCTGTAAAAAGGCAAGTTCACGACGTGGGAGCTATAAGAGAGGCATTGAAGAAGTTAAAAGGCGGAGAGCCGCTTTTGATGTTTCCCGAAGGCGGACGTAGCTTGGACGGCGAATTCTCAGATGCACAGCCAGGTGTCGGCATGTTAGCCATGCATACATCGGTACCGATTTTGCCGGCTTTTATTAAAGGTTCGGAAAAAGCAATGGCAAAAGGTGAGCATAAAATCCGTTTTAATAAGATAGTTGTGATTTTTGGCAAAAAGTTTTATTTAGATAAGAATCAAACATACGAAGAGGCAGCAAATTACATAAAAAATGAAATAATCGCGTTGGGCGAGAGCGCGTAAAATATATCTTGCCAATTAATTTGTTTTTTAGTACAATACACACTCTAAAAAATAAATAAAGAAAGGTGGAATTGTTAATGGTAGAAGAGAAAAAAGATACATCACTAGAAGAACTTTACAATCAATCCTTAAAGAATATTAAGGAAGGACAGATTGTAAAGGGCAAAATCGTTAGTATTACAGGAGGTGATGTATTAGTTGATATCGGTTACAAATCAGAAGGCGTAATACCTTTAAGAGAATTTCCCGGTTCCGATAAGATAGCTGTCGGTCAGGAGACCGATGTTTTGGTCGAGATGAAGGAAGATGACGATGGCAGAATAGTGCTTTCCAAGGAAAAAGCTGACAAAATAAGAGGCTGGAGAAAACTGGTTGATGACTTTAATGAAAATACCCTAGTAGAAGGAAAAATCAGGAAGAAAGTTAAAGGCGGTTTTATCGTTGATGTTTTCGGTGCCGATGGTTTTCTTCCCATGTCACTTTCATCATTCAAGAACATGACCGATGACGAGATCTTAAATAAGAATTTCAAGTTTCATGTAACGAAACTTAATAAGATTCGCCATTCTTTGATACTTTCTCGTCGAGATGCCTTGCAGAAAGAGAGAGAGTTAACTAAGGGTAAACTTTGGGATAGTCTAGAAGTAGGCAAAGTGCGTAATGGTGTCGTTAAGGGCATTACCGATTTCGGAGCTTTTATTGACCTTGGCGGGATAGATGGGTTGCTGCATATTACAGATATGAGTTGGTCAAGGATATCTCATCCTTCGGAGCTTGTAGCTATTGGCGATAAAATAGATGTTGTGATCTTGGGTTTTGATAAGGATGCATCAAAGATATCCTTAGGATTAAAACAGAGGACGCCAGATCCTTGGCAAGAGGTCGAAAACAAATTCCCCATGGGCTCAAGAGTAAAAGGAAAAGTTGTCAATATCATGCCTTACGGAGTTTTCATTGAGCTTGAGAAAGGCATTGAGGGCTTAGTCCATTATACTGAGATGTCTTGGCAAAAAAGGACGGTTAACCCTCAAGAGATGTTTGCGATAGGCGATATTGTTGAGGTCCAGGTTTTAAATATTGACAAAGAAGCAAAAAGGATTTCTTTAAGCGTAAAGCAGCTTGAGTCTAACCCATGGTTAGAGGCAGAGAAGAAATTCCCCGTCGGAAGCTTAGTTACTGGCAAGGTAAGAGGTTTTACGGATTACGGAGCCTTTGTCGAACTAGATGAAAACTTGGAAGGGATGATCCATATTTCCGATATGTCTTGGACCAAGAAAATTAATCATCCGCAGGATATTTTCAGGAAGGGCCAAAAGATAGAGCTAAAGATTTTATCTGTCGATGTAGAAAATAGAAAGATTTCTTTAGGCCTAAAGCAGCTTACTGAGAGTCCTTGGCCAGAGATAGCCAAGAAATATCCAATTGGGATGGTTCTGGATTCAGAAGTAGTTCAAATTACTAGCTTCGGAGTCTTTGTTAAAATAGAGGAAGATCTCGAAGGATTGGTTTACTCCTCCGAGATAGATAAAGAAGCTATGGCAGCGCTAAAGCCGCAAGATAAACTAAAAGTAAAAGTCATAAAAGTAGACGTCGAGCAGATGAAAATCGGCTTAAGCTCAAAAACTGAGTAATCTTTATGCACAAGATGTCTGTAGAAGAGCAATTAAGAGTTATTAAACGCGGCAGCGTTGAGATTATTTCCGAAGAAGACCTCAGATCCCGCCTCGAAGATAGCCAAAGAATAAGAAGGCCTTTAAATATAAAGGCTGGTTTTGATCCTACCGCTCCGGATATTCATCTTGGTCACACAGTGTTATTAAAGAAACTTAGGACTTTCCAAGATCTTGGTCATACGGTATTCTTCCTTATAGGAGATTTTACGGCCCAGATAGGTGATCCTTCTGGCAGGGATCAGGCCCGCATCAAGATGAATAAGGAAGAAATCAAGAAAAACGCCGCTACTTACAAGAAACAGGTGTTTAAAATATTAGACGAAAGAAAGACTAAGGTTGTATTTAACAGTTCCTGGCTATCCAAGATGGATTTACAGAAGATATTAGAGCTTTCTTCCTTTGTTACCGTAGCCCAGATGTTGGCCAGGGCAGATTTTAAACAGCGCTTCGAAGAACAAAAAGAGATAAGTATCTTAGAATTTCTTTATCCTTTGCTTCAGGCTTATGATTCGGTTTATCTCAAGGCAGATGTAGAATTAGGCGGGACAGACCAGAAATTCAACCTTCTTATGGGAAGGCAACTTCAGATTTCCTGCGGTCAGAAGCCACAGACTATAATCATGACGCCGCTTTTAGAAGGAACAGATGGCGTAAATAAGATGAGTAAGTCTTTAGGTAATTATATAGGGATAAATGAACAGCCTAGCCAGATTTTTGGTAAGACTATGTCTATTCCCGATGCGCTTATGTATAGATATTTCGAGGTACTTACCGATTTGGACTTGGAGCAGACAAAGAAGCTTCCTCCTATGCAGGCAAAGAAAAATCTAGCCAAAATCTTTATCGAGAGATTTCATGATAGGGGTCAGGCCCTTAAGGCAGAAGAGGAATTCAATAACATTTTTAGCAAGCGCCAAACTCCTTCAGATTTAGAGAGTTACCAGATTGATAAAGAGATTAGTTTGTGTGAAGTTCTCGTAAAAAGCTCTCTTGCTACCTCTGGTAATGAGGCCAGAAGGTTTATAAAACAGGGAGCGGTTACCATAGATGACAAGAAAATATTAGATGTGAACTATATAATAAAAGAGGGAGGGATTTTAAAAGCTGGAAAACGGCGTTTCTTAAAGATTGTCAGAACGTAATTAAATTTTTCAACATTTCTCCTAAAAAAATCTTTCCAAATTCCTTCATTTTTTCGTTTTTTATATAACTGAAGCGCTTTCATAAAATTATGAATTTCTTCTTGACAAAAATGGGGTAATCGAATATACTTAAACATTTACATAGCCTGCCCCTGTAGCTCAGTCGGCAGAGCACGTCCTTGGTAAGGACGGGGTCATCGGTTCAATTCCGATCGGGGGCTCCAGAGGAAAATTTTTGTCGTTTTTATAAGCCAAAGTTAATTTATAATGAGAGAATTAATAACTTTAGAATGTACAGTTTGTCGACGGAGAAATTACAATTCGACAAAAGATAAAAAGAAAAAACCGGCGAAATTGGAGATTAAAAAATTTTGCCGATTCTGCAGAAAGCATACTCTGCACAAAGAATTAAAATAAAATTTTTGCATCGTTGGTTTTTCTCTATTTTTTAGGAGCGTCGGTTAACGGTAAACCACCGGTCTCCAAAACCGGGACTGCGGGTTCAATTCCTGCCGCTCCTGCCAATTGATCAAAATAATAAAATTATGTTTGATAAGGTCGGTAAATTTTTTTTGGAGGTTAAGGTTGAGTTAAGCAAGGTATCTTGGCCAACGCGCCAGGAGCTTATCGCTTCAACTTGGTTAATTATTATCATGACGGCTTTGCTCGCTGCTTATATAGGTTTGGTTGACTTGGCTCTTTCTAAGCTATTAGGAATATTGGTAAAATGATGAAATGGTATGTTCTTCATACTCAGACAGGTTCTGAGGAAAAGGTTAAATCTGGGATCGAAAATAAGATTAGTTCTAGCGGTTTGAGTGATTTGGTTGGTGAAGTAGTAATTCCTACCGAACAGGTTTCAGAGATACGCGGCGGTAAGAAAAATATTTCCCGCAGAAAATTCTTCCCTGGATATATTTTGATCAATATGGATTTGACGGAGAAGAGTTGGTATCTAATCAAGACTACTCCGGGGATAACAGGTTTTATAGGCGCTGGACGCAGGCCGACCGCTCTTACTGAGGCAGAAGTAGACAATATATTAAAAAGGACTCGCGAGACCGAATCAAAACCAAGCCCGAAAGTCATATTTGAAGCTGGAGAGGCCGTGAGAATAACAGATGGCCCCTTTACTAATTTTAACGGTACTATTGAAGAAATTACTCCCACGAGAGGAAAACTTAAAGTTGGAGTTTCAATATTTGGTAGAGTGACTCCCGTGGAATTAGAGTATTGGCAAGTGGAGAAAATATAAATGGCAAAGAAGATAACTGCTCAAATTAAGCTATACGTCCCGGCTGGACAGGCCAACCCAGCGCCGCCGGTAGGCCCTGCTTTAGGTCAGCACGGAGTAAACATCATGATGTTTTGCAAGCAGTTTAACGAGAAAACTAAGGGCAAAGAGGGTTTAATTTTGCCTGCGGTGATCAATGTTTATGAAGATAAGACTTTTGATTTTATAATTAAGACTCCGCCTTCGTCTGTTTTGATAAAAAGGGCTGCGAATTTGGCAAAGGCTTCGGGTCAAACCGGAAAAGAAAAGATTGGTTCAATTACTAAAGAACAAGTAGAAAGTATCGCCAAACAAAAATTGCAGGATTTGAATACTAATGATTTGAAATCTGCGATAAAAATTGTTGAAGGCACCGCCCGCAGTATGGGCATAGAAGTAGTTTTAGAGGCTAAAAAAGCAGAAAATAACACAAAAGAAAATGAATAGCCACAGTAAACGTTATAGAGAATCAGAAAAGAACTTGGATAGAAATAAAAGTTATAATTTCGCAGAGGCGATTTCTATCCTGAAAAAAGTTCCGAAAGTCAAATTCGACGAAACGGTAGAAATCAATATTCATTTAAATGTCGATCCGAAGAATTCCGACCAATTAGTACGCGGAACAGTAGTCCTGCCTCACGGAACTGGGAAAAAAGTCAGAGTCGCAGTTTTCTGCAAAGGCGAGCACGAAAAACAGGCTAAAGAGGCAGGGGCTGATGTAGTGGGCGCAGAAGATTTGATTGATAAAGTAGCAAAAGGTTTTCTAGATTTTGACCGCGCAATCGCCACTCCGGAAATGATGAAAGATTTGAGTAAATTAGGAAAAGTTCTAGGTCCTAGAGGCCTAATGCCTTCACCTAAGGCCGGAACAGTAACAAATAGTATCGCCAGCGCAATAAAGGAAGTGAAAGCTGGAAAAATCGAATTTAAGACGGATAAACAAGCAGGCATCCATGTTGGCATCGGTAAGATTTCATTTGCCGAGAATCAACTCGTTGAAAATGCGACAACTTTAATGGAAACAATAAAATCCCTAAGACCGGCATCGGTCAAAGGGATTTTTTTGCGAAGTGTTTCAGTTGCAACTACGATGGGGCCTGGTTTAAAGATAAGCGCATGAAAAAAATAGGATTAGTTTTAAAAGAAAATATCGAACAATCAATCGAAAGCCAAATAAAGAATAGCAACAACGCTTTCCTGATGAGCTATTCCAATATATCCGCTTCCGATTTTGATACCTTACGCATCGAATTATCTAAATTAGGTGCCAGGATCTTTGTAGTGAAGAATTCTATCGCCAAAAGGGCATTGAAGAAAAGAAAATTGGATAAGATGGCCGATTTCATCCAAGGGCCGACAGCATTGATTTCTAGTATTGATGAGCCGGTCATGGTCTCAAAAACCATATACAAATTCGCAAAAGACCGACAAGGAATTAAGCTGCGCGGAGGATTCTTAGGGGAAGAGTTAATTGATGAACAAAAGATTAGGATTCTAACGAATTTACCCGCAAAGGATATTCTTCAGTCGATGGTTTTGCGTGCTATACAATCTCCCATAACGGGGCTTGTGGGAGTTTTAAGCGGTTCTTTAAGACAATTAGTTTATGTCGTTAAACAATTAAGCGAGAAAAAAGAAGGAGGTCAATAAAATGACAGAGAAAACAGCTGAAGAGAGAAAAATTGATAAGAAGGTAGAAGAGGCTGTAAAAGTAATCGAGACCTTGACAGCGCTTCAACTTTCAGAATTAGTTAAGACTCTCGAAGACAAATTCGGTGTTTCAGCCGCCATGCCTGTTGCCGTTGCCGCAGCTAGCGCTCCGGGAGGAGCACCAGCAGCCGCTGAGGAAAAGACAGTATTTAATGTCGTTCTTGCCAGCGCCGGCGATAACAAGATTCAGGTTATCAAAGAAGTTAGGGCTGTTACCAATTTGGGCTTAAAAGAAGCCAAAGATTTAGTAGAATCTGCTCCTAAATCAGTTAAGGAAGGCATTCCTAAAGAGGAAGCTGAACAGCTGAAGAAGAAATTAGAAGCAGCCGGTGCTAAAGTAGAATTAAAATAACTTCTTTAAACCAAGAAAAGGTACTGAAAATTTATGATAAAGCGTAAAAACTTTGCCAAGATTCAGGAAGTTTATGACTTGCCTAATCTTTTGGAGATGCAACTTGAAAGCTACGCACTCTTTCTGCAGAAGGATGTAAAACCCGATGAAAGAGTCGACGAGGGGCTTCAAGAGGCATTCATGGATATATTTCCAATAGAAAGCTATGACAAGCAGACGCGCCTTGAATTTATCAGTTATTCTTTAGGCAAGCCAAAATATACCTGCATGGAATGCACAAGACGAGCGGTAACTTTTGCTGCGCCTTTAAAGGTAAAACTGCGCCTTATTACTCCTCAAGAGATTAAAGAGCAGGAAGTATATTTTGGGGATATTCCTTTAATGACAAATACAGCAACCTTTATAATCAACGGAGATGAGAGAGTTGTCGTAAGCCAACTTCAGCGTTCTCCGGGCGTTTCTTTTGAAAAAGAGATACATCCTACAGGCAAAGAAATCCATTACGGAAGAATTATACCTTTAAGGGGTGCTTGGCTTGAGTTCAAATATGATATTGCTGATTTGGTTTCGGTTTATGTGGACAGAAGAAGAAGCTTCCCCGCCACGCAGATATTAAGGATTATGGGCTTATCCACCAATAAAGAAATAGAGCAATTATTCGGAACCGATTTCCAATATTTAGCCAATACATTAAATAAAGACCATACTCAATCTAAGGAAGAGGCTTTGGTAGATTTTTATCGCAAGATGCGCCCTACCGAACCTGCAACCGCGGAAGTCGCCGATACCTTATTCTATAGATTATTTTTTGATCCCCGCAGATACGATTTAAGCCGCGTGGGAAGATTTATTCTCAATCGTAAATTAGGCATGAATGTTGCTTTAGATAAGAAATCCTTGGATGCAGAGACATCCGTTGAGGTAATCCGTTATTTATTTAAACTTAAGAAAGGCGAAGGCGCAACTGACGATATAGACCATTTAGGAAACCGCAGAATTAAAACTGTCGGGGAATTAGTGCAGAATCAGGTTAGGATCGGTCTTGCCCGTTTGGAGAGATCGATTAGGGAACGTCTTATGGTGTTGGGTAATTTGCAGACTTTGACTGCTCACTATTTAGTTAACTCAAGGCTTTTCTCAAATCAAATCCAGGATTTTTTTGCCAGGAGCCAACTTTCGCAGTTTATGGATCAGGTTAATCCTTTGTCAGAATTGACGCATAAGAGAAGACTAAGTGCATTAGGTCCTGGAGGTTTATCAAGGGAACGTGCTGGCTTTGAGGTAAGAGATATTCATTCCTCGCATTACGGCCGCGTTTGCCCCATTGAGACTCCTGAAGGTCCAAATATTGGTCTCATTGCTTCTTTAACTACGTTTGCACGCGTAAATCGCTTGGGATTTTTAGAGACTCCTTACAGAAAAGCCGTAGATGGTAAAGTTACCAAGAGAATAGAATATCTTACCGCTGATTTAGAAGAGGATAAAGTTATCGCTCAGGCTAACGTTCTTTTAGAAGAAGATGGAAATTTCGCCGAGAAAGATGTTTACTGCCGCTTTAAAGGGGATTTTCCCAAGATGCCTCCGAAAAAAGTAGATTATATGGATGTTTCTCCAAAGCAATTGGTATCAGTTGCCGCAGCTTTAATTCCATTTTTGGAGCATGACGACGCTAACAGAGCTCTTATGGGTTCAAACATGCAAAGACAGGCTGTTCCTCTGATGAATACAGAAGCTCCTTTTGTAGGCACTGGTTTCGAAAAGAAAGTCGCTATTGATTCCGGCGCAGTTGTTGTGGCCGAGGCTTCGGGAAAAGTTACCTCGGTTGATGCCAAGCATATAGCAATAGGCAAAAAAGTTTATCATCTAAATAAATTTATTAGGACTAATGCCGATACCTGCATTAATCAGAAGCCGATAGTTAAGCTAGGCCAACACGTAGAAAAAGGCGATGTTATTGCCGATGGTATAGGCACCAAAAATGGCGAGCTCGCTTTAGGCAGAAACCTTCTTGTCGCCTTTATGCCTTGGAGAGGATACAATTTTGAAGACGCAATTCTCATAAGCGAAAAGGTTGCCAGAGAAGATATGTATACCTCGATACATGTGGAGCGTTTTGAGGTAGAGGCAAGAGAAACTCGCTTGGGCAATGAAGAAATTACCAGGGATATCCCTAATATAGGAGAGGACGCCTTAAAAGACCTTGATGAAGACGGCATTGTTCGCCTTGGCGCTGAAGTTAAATCAGGCGATATATTAGTTGGTAAAGTTACCCCAAAGACAGAAAAAGAACTTTCTCCAGAGGAAAGGCTGCTTCGCGCAATATTCGGAGAAAAAGCGGCAGACATTAGAGACACTTCGCTTGCCGTTCCACCCGGAGTTGAAGGAGTGGTAGTAAGCGTTGAAGTATTCCAGCGAAAAGAAAAGGGCCGCAAGACTAAAGAAGAGAAAAAGATCGAATTAGACAAGATCGATGAAATAAGGAAACATTACAAGCAAGAAATTCAGTTTCTCATTGAAGAAAAATACTCGAGATTAGCCAAGCTTCTGGGAGTTGACAGAAAAAAGATCGATAAAATGGATTTAAATTCCAACGAAGACGCCAGACAAATCGTTAGTTTCTATGAAGAAAGAGTCAGGGAATTGGCTGAAGAAGAAGAACAAGAAGTAGAGAGGGCAAAGCGAGGAGATGAATTACCCGCCGGCGTCATAAAGAGAATCGTAGTCCACATCGCCACTAAAAGAAAGCTTTCCGAGGGCGATAAAGTAGCTGGCCGCCATGGTAATAAAGGGGTTGTAGCAAAAATCATGCCAGAAGAAGATATGCCTTTTATGCCAGATGGCACTCCTATTGAGATAGTGCTTAATCCTTTAGGCGTTCCTTCCCGTATGAATGTTGGTCAGATTTTAGAGATGCATTTAGGCTGGGCAGCTCAAGCTTTAGGATTACATATTTCTTCAGCGGTTTTTGATGGAGCAAGCGAAAAAGAAATAAAAGAGATGCTTGTGAAAGCGAATTTACCCGAAGAAGGGAAAATTACACTTTATGATGGATTTACTGGCGAGCCTTTTGACGATAAGATAGCGGTCGGTTATATATACATGATGAAACTAATCCATCTAGTTGATGAAAAGATACATGCACGTTCTATAGGCCCCTATTCCTTAGTTACCCAGCAGCCTTTGGGCGGCAAAGCCCATTTTGGAGGACAGCGTTTTGGTGAAATGGAAGTTTGGGCTTTAGAGGCATATGGGGCGGCTTTCTGTTTGCAGGAAATGTTAACGGTAAAGAGCGACGATGTCGCCGGAAGAAGCAGAATTTACGAGACGATTGTTAAAGGGGAACAGCGGTTACATACCGGAACCCCGGAGTCTTTTAATGTTTTAATAAAGGAATTACAAGGACTAGGTCTTGATGTTAGAACAGAAAGAAACAAACAGTAAATTTAAAGAAGAGATAGCGAAATTCGATAACCTTTCAATAGGTATCGCTTCTTCTCAGACAATACGTTCTTGGTCTAAGGGCGAAGTCAAAAAAGCAGAGACCCTTAATTATAGGACCCTTAAGCCCGAGAAGGATGGATTATTCTGCGAGAAAATTTTCGGTCCTGTCAGAGACTGGGAATGCAACTGTGGTAAATATAAAGGCGCAAAATTTAAGGGCATTACTTGCGATCGTTGCGGCGTTGAGATTACGCGTTCTGTAGTAAGAAGAGAAAGAATGGGTCACATAGAATTGGCTTGTCCGGTTACTCATATTTGGTTTTTTAAAGCTGTTCCTTCTAGACTGGCAGCCCTTACTCAGATAGGCCTTAGAGATTTGGAGAAGGTTATCTACTATGAGGAATATGTCGTTACCGATTCTGGAGATACAAATTTAAAGAAAAGAGAGCTTCTTAGCGAAGAAAAATATCAAGAGTGCCTTTCTAAATATGGGCAGAGTTTTAAAGCTAAGACCGGCGCAGAGGCAGTTTTGGATTTGCTAAAAGAGATGGATCTAAATGCGCTAAGTAAGAAATTAAGGAAAGAATTAGATGCTTTGGAATCTCATCAGCCCAGCGCTCGTAGATTAGCAAAGATTCTTAAGCTTATCGAAGATTTCAGAAAATCAGGTAATAAACCTGAGTATATGGTTCTAGAGGTGCTTCCTGTTATTCCTCCAGATCTAAGACCGTTAGTTCCTTTGGATGGCGGAAGATTTGCAACTTCGGATTTGAACGATTTATATCGCAGAGTTATCAATAGAAATAACCGTCTGAAAAAATTGTTGGAATTAAACGCCCCTGAGATTATTGTGCGCAACGAAAAAAGAATGCTTCAGGAAGCCGTAGATGCGCTTATGGATAATGGTCGTCACGGTAGGCCTGTAATTGGCGCGAATAACCGTCCGCTTAAATCTTTATCGGATATGCTTAAAGGTAAGCAGGGACGTTTCAGGCAGAATTTGTTGGGAAAGCGCGTAGATTATTCAGGTCGTTCCGTAATCGTAGTTGGTCCGGATTTAAAACTTCATGAGTGCGGTCTTCCTAAGAGGATGGCCCTGGAATTATTTGAGCCGTTTATTATCAGAAAATTAAGAGAAAAAGGTTTTGTGCATACGATTAAAGGCGCCAAGAGAATGGTTGAGCGTGCCAAGATAGAGGTGTGGGATATATTGGATAGCGTAATTAAAGATCATCCCATTTTGCTTAACCGTGCGCCGACTTTACACAGATTGAGTATTCAGGCCTTTCAACCGGTTTTAATTGAAGGAAAAGCAATAAAGATCCATCCGTTAGTTTGCACAGCTTTTAACGCAGATTTTGACGGCGATCAGATGGCAGCGCATGTTCCCTTGTCTTTAGAGTCACAATTAGAGGCGAGACTTCTTATGCTTTCCATAAATAATATTTTTTCGCCCGCAGACGGCAGACCCATAGTTTCTCCTACCCAGGATATTATTTTGGGATGTTCCTATATCAGCAAAGAAAAGCAGGGAGCAAAGGGCGAAGGAATGACTTTTTCCAATTCCGAAGAAGCTATCGTGGCCTATAATGATAAAATCGTGGAGTTGCATACAAAAATAAAATTGAGAATATCCGGAGAAATTTGGCAGGATAAAACAAGCCAGGTTGATGAATTGGTCGTGGAAGACAAGCCTAAGACTAAGATTATCGAGACCACGGTTGGAAGGGTTATATTCAATCTGCTCCTCCCAGAAAATTTTGGTTTTGTCAATGAGACCCTAGATAAGAAGAAAGTAGGAGATGTAGTCTCTGATTGTTATAAACGTTTTGGCCACGCTAGAGCGATAACGCTACTTGACGCCATAAAACATTTAGGCTTTGAACATGCAACTTTAGCTGGAATCACCATAAGCATTAATGATTTAGAAATTCCCAAGGATAAGGAAAAACTTCTTGGCGAGACCAAGGAATTGATCGGTAAAGTTGAAGACCAATATCGCAAAGGTGCTATCACCGAAAGCGAGAGACACAATAAAGTTATCGATATCTGGACCAATACTACTGAAAGAATCTCGGATCTAGTTTTTAAAGAGATGGATCCGTTTAATCCGATTTTCATGATGGCTGACTCGGGCGCCAGAGGTTCCAAACTGCAGATTCGTCAGCTTGCAGGCATGAGAGGTTTAATGGCTAAGCCGTCGGGAGATATTATTGAGAGCCCGATTACGGCAAATTTCCGCGAGGGCCTAACCGTACTGGAATATTTTATTTCCACTCACGGCGCCCGCAAAGGTCTTGCCGATACAGCGTTAAAAACCGCAGACGCAGGTTATCTAACGCGACGCTTAGTTGATGTTGCGCAAGAATTAATCATTTCTGAAGAAGATTGTGGTACTGTAAATGGTATTACGGTTTCAGCAATTATTGAGGGTGACGAGGTGGTCGTGAGCCTTAAAGAAAGAATCATCGGTCGTGTAGCCTTGGATAATATCGTCGATGTCATTACCGACGAATTAATTGTTGAATCTGGCGAAGAGATTACCGAGGAAAAAGCCGAGATTATTGAGAAACTCGGAATGGAAAAAATCAGAATCCGCAGTGTTTTAACTTGTGAATCAGAACGCGGCGTTTGCATCAAATGTTACGGAAGAAATTTAGCTATACAGAAATTAGCCGAGATCGGTGACGCAGTAGGAATTATCGCAGCTCAGAGTATCGGCGAGCCAGGAACCCAGCTTACCATGAGAACATTCCATATCGGTGGAACGGCTTCAAGAGCTATTGAGCAATCATTTTATCGTGCTAAGAATAAAGGAAAGCTGAAATTCCATAATTTAAGGACAGTTGAAAGAAAGAACGAATACGTGGTTTTAAACCGTAATGGTTCCTTGAGTATTAACGATGATCAAGGGAGAGAACTGGAAAGATATCCCGTTCCTCAAGGATCTGTCGTCGCCGGAGCAGAAGATTCAGTTGTGCCTAAAGGGGCGGTTTTTGTGCATTGGGATCCTTATACTTCCCCGATTCTTACAGAAGTTGCCGGAGACGTCAGATATGAAGATTTACGCGAGGGGACAACGGTAAGAGAAGAGGTTAATACCGTCACGGGAATTTCCGAAAGAATCGTTGTGGAACATAAGCAGGAATTTCATCCCCAGATAATTATTACCGACCAGAAAAAAGAGGTATTAGGTATATATCCAATACCTGTGGGTGCGCACATTTTGGTCAAAGACGGTCAAAAGATAGGGGCTGGAGATCTTATTGCTAAGATTCCACGTTTGGTTTCCAAGACAAGAGATATCACCGGAGGCTTGCCGAGGGTTGCTGAATTGTTTGAAGCCAGGCGCCCAAAGGATCCTGCGGTAATAAGCGAAATCGATGGTTTCGTTGAATTTAGCGAATCAAAAAAAGGTCAGAGGCAGATTGTAGTAAGAAGTTCTACCGGAATGAAACGCGAATATGTTATTCCTCACGGAAAACATCCTAATGTTTATAAAGGAGATCGTGTAACCGCTGGTCAGCAACTTACCGATGGGCCGGTAGTCCTGCAGGAAATTTTAAGAGTTTGCGGTGATAAAGTTTTACAGGAATACCTTGTTAACGAAGTCCAGGAAGTTTATCGTCTGCAAGGCGTGCGTATTAACGATAAACATATAGAGTTGATAATTCGCCAGATGCTCAAAAAAGTAAGAATAGAAGAGCCGGGAGATACAGAATTCTTGATTGGCCAACAGTTAGATAAGATAGATTTCCAGAAGGAAAATCAGAGAGTGATTAAGAAAGGTGGAAAGCCAGCTTCGGCTACTCCTTTATTATTAGGTATAACCAAAGTTTCATTGACAACAGAGAGTTTTATTTCTGCTGCCAGTTTCCAGGAGACAACCAGAGTACTGACTGAGGCAGCAGCGGGCGGAAAGATAGATGAATTAAAAGGTTTAAAGGAAAATGTCATAGTAGGTCATCTTATACCCGCAGGTACGGGATTCAAGGTGCACCAAGACATTGAAATGGTGAAATATGCCGACGATATCACAATTGATAAGACTGGGCAGACAGAGCAAGAAAAAGAAGGGTAAGTCCCCAGCATTAAAAGGTTGCCCTCAGAGACGCGGCGTTTGTATTCAGGTAAGGACAATGACGCCGAAAAAACCGAACTCTGCTCTGCGTAAGATTGCAAGAGTAAGGCTTACGACTCATATAGAAGTCACTTCTTACATACCTGGAGAAGGCCATAATTTGCAAGAGCATTCCATAGTTTTAGTAAGAGGCGGCAGGGTAAAAGATCTACCGGGCGTAAGATACCACATCGTAAGAGGAACTTTGGATACAGCAGGAGTAGAAAATAGAAGGAAATCCCGTTCAAAATACGGAGCAAAAAGGCCTAAACAAACAGGAACAAAAGCATGAGAAGAAGACACGCAGAAAAAAAAGAACTTATATCAGATCCTAAATATAAAAGCAACGTAGTTGCCAAATTCATAAATATGGTTATGACCGAAGGCAAGAAATCTATTGCCGAAAGAATTGTTTATAGCGCCTTTGAAATATTAAAGCAGACTACAAAAGAAGAGGATGCGCTTAAGGCGTTTTATAAAGCCGTAGATAATGTCAGGCCAAGGCTTGAAGTAAAGCCTCGCAGGGTAGGAGGCGCAACTTATCAGGTTCCGGTTGAAGTAAACCAGGCTCGCGGTACCTCCTTGGCGCTTCGTTGGATTAGAGATACGGCACGCGGGAAAAAAGGCAGGCCCATGGAAGAAAGATTAGCGGAAGAGTTGGTTTCGGCATATAAGGGTGAGGGCACTGCGATTAAAAAAAGAGACGATACTCATAAGATGGCCGAAGCCAATAAGGCTTTCGCGCATTTTAGATGGTAAAACTAGATTTTATGGCAAGGAAAATAGCTTTAGAGAAAATTAGGAATATTGGCATAGTTGCCCATATAGACGCAGGGAAGACAACGACCACGGAAAGAATATTATTCTATACCGGTAGAATCCACAGAATGGGCGAAGTAGATGAAGGTACGACCACTATGGACTGGATGCCTCAGGAACAAGAAAGAGGTATTACCATTACCGCTGCTAGTACAAACTGTAGCTGGAAGGATTATGAGATAAATATTATTGATACTCCTGGTCACGTCGATTTTACTGTTGAAGTAGAGAGGTCATTAAAGGTTTTAGATGGTTGCGTAGTTATATTTTGCGGAGTCGGAGGAGTTGAGCCACAATCAGAAACGGTTTGGCGCCAGGCTGACCGTTACAATGTTCCTAGACTTGCATTCATTAATAAAATGGATAGAGTAGGCGCAGATTTTTATAGCTGCGTCGAGCAGATGCATGACCGCTTAGGCGCAAATGCTTCGCCTATCCAATTGCCCTGGGGGGCCGAAGAGAATTTTAAAGGCATTATTGATTTGATTGAGGAAGAGGCAATAAGTTATAAAGACGAAATGGGAATTGAATTAGTAAAAAATAAGATACCGGATGAGTTGTCCGCCGAGGTAACCAAATATAGGCATAGATTGATAGAGAAGCTTTCGGAAGCAGACGACCATATCATGGATAAATATATCCACAACAAAGAAATTTCTAAAGAAGAGATCAGGGTAGCAATTAGACATGCTGTAATCAAGGGTAAATTCGTTCCTATATTATGTGGTTCTTCGATAAGAAAGAAAGGTATCCAGAAACTGCTTGATGCGGTCTGCGATTATTTGCCTTCACCAATGGATGTGCCGCCCATTAAAGGAATAGATCCGGAAAATGAAGAATATGAAGAAAGGGTTGCTTCTGATGAAGCCCCATTCTGCGCGCTTTGTTTTAAGATTGCAACCGATCCTTACGTCGGTAGGCTTCATTATACCAGAGTCTATTCAGGGAGTTTAGCAACTGGCAAATATGTTTATAACGCCAGCAAAAGGGAAAATGAGAGAGTTTCCAAAATCGTGAGGATGCACGCTAATCGACAGGAAATTCTTGATGAGATATATACGGGCGATATTGTTTGCTTAGTCGGCCTAAAAGAAACGCAGAGCGGAGATACGCTTTGCCAGGAAGAAACGCCGATAGTTTTGGAGACCATAAAGTTTCCGGAACCGGTTTTGTCTATGGCAATAGAACCAAAATCAAAGGTAGACCAAGAAAGATTGTCCATGGCTTTAGGTAAATTAAAAGAAGAAGATCCTTCGTTTAGGGTAAATTATAATGCTGATACTGGAGAGACAGTTGTCTCCGGTATGGGGCAGCTTCATCTGCAGATTATTGTAGACAGGATGCTAAGAGAATTCAATGTCGTGGCAAATGTAGGAAAACCCCAGGTCGCCTATAAAGAGACAATTACAAATAAAGTTACCTCAGTCGGGAAATTTATCCAGCAGAGCGGTGGTCATGGTCAATACGGCCATGTCATCATTGAGATCGAGCCATCCGAGGAGCGCGGTAAAGGCGTCGAATTTACAAACAAGATAAGAAGCGGTTCTATACCAAGAGAGTATATACCTTCAGTAAAAAATGGTATAATGATAGCTTCAAAAAGTGGTCCGATAGCTGGCTATCCGGTTATAGATGTACATGTGAATTTAGTTGACGGTTCTTATCATGAAGTAGATTCATCTGAAATCGCATTCCAGATGGCGGCTTCAATTGCTTTTAGCGAAGGAATAAAAAAAGCAAAGTCAGTGATTTTGGAGCCAATCATGGATACTGAAGTAGTCGTTCCTGAAGAATATATGGGGCAAGTTATAGCAGATTTTAATTCCAGAAGAGGCAAGATTGTATCAATAGGTAAAAGGGCAAACGCTAGAATAATACGTGCGAATATTCCATTGGCAGAAGTTTTTGATTACGCTACAGCTTTGCGTTCCTTAACTCAAGGTAGAGCTTCCTATACAATGGAGCCCTCTTGTTATCAAGAGGTGCCTTCACATATATTGGAAAAGATTGTGGGTGTTCAATCTACATCTTTTAGGAATTCTCAGTCGAGATGAATTTGTTAAGACTAGAGAAGCCAGAATAGAAAAGGGGGAAGAAGATGGCAAAAGAAAAGTTTGTAAGAAGTAAGCCGCATGTCAACATAGGAACCATAGGCCATGTTGATCACGGCAAGACAACTTTGACTGCAGCAATAACAATGGCTTTGGCAAAGCAGGGCAAAGCCGAAGTCAAGACTTACGACCAGATTGATAATGCTCCCGAGGAAAGAGAGAGAGGCGTTACGATTAATATTTCTCACATTGAATATCAGACAGAAACTCGTCACTACGCCCATATCGACTGTCCAGGACACGCTGACTACATCAAGAACATGATTACCGGTGCAGCCCAGATGGACGGAGCGATTTTAGTAGTTTCTGCGGCTGATGGCGCTATGCCTCAGACCAGAGAACACATACTTTTAGCTCGCCAGGTTAACGTTCCTGCGATCGTCGTGTTTTTGAATAAATGCGATATGGTTGAAGATAAGGAATTGTTAGAATTAGTTGAGCTGGAAGTAAGGGAATTATTGACTAAATATAAATTCCCAGGCGATAAAACTCCTATTATAAAGGGAAGCGCTCTTAATGCTATGAACGCAGGCGGAGACCCCAACAATGCAGACGTCAAAGCCGTATTGGATTTGATGAAGGCAGTAGATGAGTTTGTTCCTGCGCCAAAAAGAGAGCTTGAGAAACCATTCCAGATGGCAATTGAGGACGTATTCACAATCTCAGGGAGAGGAACAGTTGGTACCGGAAGAATTGAGCGTGGAAAGGTTAAAGTCGGCGAAAACGTCGAAATAGTGGGCTTGAGGCCAGAAATTCAGAAGTCAGTTGTTACCGGAATTGAAATGTTCCGTAAACTTCTTGATGAAGGTCAGGCCGGAGACAACGTCGGAATTCTCTTAAGAGGCATCGAAAAAGAGAATTTGGAGCGTGGCATGGTTTTAGCAGCTCCCGGCACGATTACTCCGCACACTAAATTTAAGGCGCAGGTTTATATCCTTTCAAAAGAAGAAGGCGGAAGACATACTCCTTTCTTCGCTGGTTATAGACCACAGTTTTATTTTAGAACCACAGATGTTACCGGTACGGTAAAACTTCCTCAGGGCGTAGAAATGGTTATGCCCGGAGATAACGTTGAGTTTGAATGCGAATTGATTATTCCTGTAGCTATGGACAAAGAGCTTCGTTTCGCTATCCGCGAAGGCGGGCACACTGTAGGGGCAGGAGTAATTTCAGAAGTAATTGCTTAGTTAGTATTTAGTAAACAAGGTTATTGTCTTTTCGGGTAAGATTATTCCGTTTAGACAATAAAAAGGTAAAACAATGCAGAAAATTTGGATTAGATTAAAGGCTTTTGACCATAGGTTGCTAGATCAATCGACGCAAGAGATCGTTGAGACAGCGAAGCGAACCGGGGCCAAGGTTTCAGGTCCTATTCCGTTACCGACCAAGAAAGAGGTCTTTACGGTTTTACGTTCGCCCCACGTCGATAAGAAATCTCGGGAACAATTCCAGATTTCTACGCATAAGCGTCTTTTGCAGTTAATTGAGCCTACGGCAAAAACTATCGATGCTCTAAGGAAATTGAATCTTCCGGCGGGCGTTGACGTTGAAATAAAATAGGTAGGATTATGGCACTTGGTTTGATTGGAAAAAAGATTGGCATGACGCAAATTTTCAGTCAGGATAAAAGGGTTCCTGTCACAGCGATTGAAGCAGGCCCATGCTTTGTCTTGGCTAAAAATGAAAAGAAAGTCCAGTTGGGTTTTGGCGAAGTAAAAGAATCAAGGCTTAAGAAACCCCAGAGGGAATTCTTCAAGAAGGTTAATATTAAACCTTTGCGTTATATCAGAGAATTTGCCAAAGATGCCAATACCGATTATCAGATTGGTCAGGAGCTAAAAGCTAATCTATTCAGCGAAGGCGACTTCGTAGATATAACAGGTCTTTCTATAGGAAAAGGTTTTCAGGGCGGAATGAAACGTTGGCATTGGCACGGCGGTCCTATGTCGCACGGCTCCACATCACGCAGAAGAGTAGGTTCAGTCAGTTCCAGTTCCGATCCCTCAAGAGTATATAAGGGCCATCATCTTCCCGGCCACATGGGTATGGATAGAGTAACGGTAAAGAATTTAAGGGTAGTAAAAACAGACGCTGAAAACAATTTGTTGTTGGTTAAGGGCGCGGTTCCCGGACATAAAGATGCCTTGGTTTTGATAAATCTCTCGCGTAAGAAAAAAGTAGCCGTGGTCGAACACAAGCCAGAGGCCAAGAAGGAAGCCGAACATAAACCGAAGAAAGAAGCAAAGCCTGAAGCTAAAAAAGAGGCTAAGAAATAGTTATGCCAGATAATATTGCAGTTTATAATCAGGAAGGTAAGCAGGTAGAGAAGATAGATCTTAACAAGAACATCTTTGACGGAATCGTAAATTCCGATCTGCTTTATCAGGTTGTTAAGATGTATCATGCTAACAAGCGCCAGGGCACGGCTTCTACCAAAACCAGAGGCGAAGTTTCCGGCGGCGGAAAGAAACCTTGGAGACAAAAACATACTGGACGCGCCCGCGCAGGCTCTATCAGGTCTCCTTTATGGAAAGGCGGCGGTGTCGTATTCGGCCCGCACCCAAGAGAATTTAATTATTCTTTATCCAAGAAGATAAGATTAGGCGCATTAAGATCCAGCATCAATGCTAAATTGAATTCCGATGATTTAATTATTGTGGAGAAAATCAGCTTAGATAATCTTAAGACTAAAGAGGTAAATAAGATTTTAAATAATTTAAAGATTGAAGATAAGGCATTAATAGTTTTGGACTCGAAAGAAAAGAATATATCGCAGGCGGCAAGAAATATTCCCACTGTGCAGACTACGAGCTCAAGCGATTTATCGGCCTATGATGTTTTGCATTTTAAGAAATTGATTTTAACAAAAGCAGCATTAAAAGGAATTATAAGTAGATTAAAGGGATAAAATGATCGATACTTACGATTTAGTCCATAATTTAATCAGAACGGAAAAAGGCACGATTTTGGAGCAGGACGGAAAATATATCTTTTCAGTTTCCAAGAGAGCTAATAAAATCCAAATCAAGAAAGCCATCGAAGATATATATAAGGTAAAAGTACTTTCAGTTAACACGATGAATATCAGGGGAAAATTGCGCAGAGTCCGTACGGAATTGGGTAAAACAGCAGATTGGAAAAAGGCAGTAGTAACTCTTCATTCCGGACAAAAGATTGAGGTGACATAAATTGGGAGTCAAGAAATTTAAACCCACAACGCCTAATTTAAGATTTACGGTTATTAGCGACTTTAAGGATATCACAAAAAAATATCCCGAGAAAAGTTTGCTTGAGCCTTTAAAGCGAAGCGGCGGAAGAAATGCTTACGGAAGAATTACAGCCAGAGGTATCGGCGGCGGAGTCAAGCGCATGTATCGGATCGTTGACTTTAAACGCGATAAATTAGATTCACCGGCAAAAGTTATAGCCATAGAATATGATCCTAACCGCTCAGCTAGAATCGCCCTTATTCAATATGGCGATGGCCAGAAGAGTTACATTTTAGCGCCTTCTGAATTAAAGGTAGGCAATGAGGTAGTCAGCAGCAAGCAGAATGTTGAGATTCAAGTAGGAAATTGTTTACCGCTACGCAATATTCCTTTAGGAATCGCTATACATAATTTAGAAATTAAAACAACCGGTAATGCCCAGATGGTTCGAAGCGCTGGCGCCTCTGCTCAGATTATGGCCAAGGAAGGGGATTTTGCTCAGGTCCAGCTTCCGTCCGGAGAGATAAGATTATTCCACCTTGATTGCCGCGCAACGATAGGTCAAGTTAGCAATATTGAGCACGGTACTATATCATTAGGAAAAGCAGGTAGGTCCCGTTGGTATGGCAAGAGACCTCTTTCAAGAGGCCTGGCGATGAATCCTCATGACCATCCCCACGGCGGCGGAGAAGGTAAGTCTGGTCAGGGTAATCCGCATCCAGTTTCAGCTTGGGGCATGCCGACTAAAGGGTATAAGACAAGAAAGAAAACCAAGTATTCAGATAGGTATATCGTAAAGAGAAGAAAATAATATGACACGTTCAATAAAAAAAGGTCCGTTTGTAGAAGAAAGTTTAGTAAAGAAGATTAATAATATGCGTAGTTCCGGTAGAAAACAGCCTGTAAAGACATGGTCCAGGCGTTCTACGGTAATTCCCGAATTTGTTAGTTTTACCATCGCGATTCATGACGGAAGAAAACATGTTCCCGTGTTTATCACGGAAAACATGGTAGGACATAAGCTAGGGGAATTTGTTCCCACGAGAACTTTTAGGAAACACGGTGGCGTAAAAGCCAAGAAGGCAGCGGAATTAACTTAAAACTTAGAGAATAATATGATAGCACAAGCAAAGGGAAGATTTTTAAGATTATCACCGAGAAAAACGAGGCAGGTTATTGATTTACTGAGAGGTCAAAGCGTAAATCATGCCTTGGCGATTTTAGCCAATATCAATAAACGCTCCAAGCCTTATGTTGAGAAAATTCTCAAGTCAGCGATAAGCAATGCCAAGCAGAAAGGTTTGCAGGAAGACCAGTTATTTATTTCCAAGATAACCGCAGATGAAGGCCCAATGTGGAAAAGATTCAGGGCTGCGGCTTTCGGAAGGGCTACAAAGATTTTAAGAAGAACATCGCATATAAAAATAGAATTAGATTTAAAGTCTAAATAAGGAGAATATGGGACAAAAGGTTCATCCGTTAGTACTAAGGGTCGGTTATATAAAAGACTGGAGCAGCAAATGGACTGCATCCAAAAAAGATTTCGCTAAGAATATACTCGAAGACGTAAAGATCCGAAAGTTTATTAAAAAGAAATATCTGCAGGCTGCGATAGCAAAAATAATTATCGAGCGATACACCGACAGGGTGACCATCAGAATTCGTACCGCGAGGCCGGGTATGGTTATCGGCAGACACGGCGTTGACATCGAAAAATTAAGATCGGATTTGACTGATATTGTCAAAAGAGAGATTAATATTGAAATTGAAGAAATCTCTGAGCCGTTTAAGGAATCCCAGTTGGTAGCTGAGAATATCGCTTTTCAAATAGAGAAAAGAGTGGCCTTCAGAAGAGCTATGAAGCGCGCTATAGAGCAGTCGATGAATGCGGGCGCTTTAGGAATAAAAATAATTTGTAAGGGTAGGCTTGGTGGAGCTGAGATGTCAAGGCAAGAGTCATATAGAAGAGGAAAGGTTCCGCTTCAGACATTGCGGGCTGATATTGATTATGGTTTTACCGAAGCCGTTACTACTTATGGGTTAATTGGTGTTAAGGTTTGGATTTATCGAGGAGATATCATTCCTGAGAAGAAGACCAAGGTTGCTCAAATACAACCAGAAGCAATAATAACAAAAGAGGAAGTAAAAAATGGCGATGATGCCCAAAAGAGTAAAGTATCGTAAGGCCCAAAGGGGAAGCCGTAAAGGAATTGCCACACGAGGTAGCAATTTAAGCTTTGGCGAATTCGGTCTTAAGTCTCTTGAGAATGGCTGGATGAAAAATAATCAGATTGAATCTATACGCGTGGCAATAACTCGTAAATTACAACGCGGCGGAAAGCTTTGGATAAGAGTATTTCCTGATAAACCCGTTACCAAGAAGCCCGCTGAAACACGCCAAGGAAAAGGCAAGGGTGATTTAAGTCATTGGGTAGCCGTGGTAAAAAGAGGAAAAATACTTTTTGAGTTAGGAGGAATTCCTGAAGAGTTGGCGCGTCAGGTTTTCCGCTTGGCGGCATATAAGTTGCCGTTTAATACAAAATTTATAACCAGAGCGCACGTTTAAAAAGAGATTTTGATATGAAGATTAAAGAAATAAGAGACTTATCCACTGAAGACATAAATCAGAAGAAAACTGAATTGAAGAAGCAATTGTACAATCTGAATTATGATCGCAAAGTAGGCAGGGTAGAAAAACCCCATATGTTTAGTCTAATAAAGAAAGACATAGCTAGAATTAATACAATTTTAAACGAGCGAAAGAGAACTAAATGAGCGATCCCGGAAAAAGAAAAGAAAGAATCGGTATAGTAGTTTCAGATAAAATGAACAAGACTCGCGTCGTGAGGGTAGAGAGACTTGCGCGTCATCCAGATTATGGCAAGATTATGAAGTTGGCAAATAAATTTAAGGCTCATGACGAGAAGAATGTCTCTAAGACCGGAGACAAGGTTAGGCTTGTTGAGACTAGGCCTTTATCTAAAGATAAGCGCTGGAGAATAGTCGAAGTTCTGCCCATTGCTTAAGAGGTAATTAAAATGATTATTTTACGTTCAATTTTGGAGGTTGCTGACAACACAGGAGCAAAGAAAGCTTCTATGATCGGCGTATTGGGTAGACACTCTAGGCAATATGCAGAAGTCGGCGATATAATTAATGTTAATATAAAAGAATCTGCTGCCAACGCCACTGTTAAAAAGGGCGAAAAGTCAAAGGCAGTGGTAGTAAGAACAAAAGCGGCTATTAGAAGGCCGGACGGTTCCTTTTTAAGATTCGACGGCAACGCCGTTGTTTTGATTGACAATCAATTAGAACCGAAGGGCACAAGAGTATTTGGTCCTGTAGCCAGGGAATTGCGCGATAAGAATTTTTCAAAGATAATTTCATTAGCACCAGAGGTGCTTTAATTATGTTTAAGATACGAAAAGACGATACAGTATTGGTTGTAGCCGGTAAAGACAGGGGTAAAAAGGGCAAGGTCTTGCACGTATTCCCTAAAATTAACCGTGCGCTAGTGGAAAGAGTCAACATGATGAAAAAGCATGTTAGAAAAAGACGCGAACAAGATCAAGCCGGCATATTGGAGATGGAATCCCCAATCCATGTATCAAACTTGATGGTTCTCTGTAAGCATTGCAGTAAACCAACCAGAGTCGGCTTCAAGCTTTTGAAAGATAATACAAAGACAAGAATGTGCAAAAAGTGCGGTGAGGCAATCTGATGAAACCAAGATTAATAGAGAAATATAATAATGAGATCATTCCTAAGATGATGGAGATCTTTAAATATAAGAACAAGCTAGAAGTTCCGCGCCTGGTCAAGATCGTTGTTAACATGGGAGTAGGAGAAGCTATCCAAGATATCAAGATTCTTGATCAGGCTATGGATGAGCTAGCTACCATTACTGGCCAGAGGCCGTCTTTACGTCGGGCAAAAAAAGCTATTTCTAATTTTAAGATTAGAGAAGGACTACCCGTCGGCTGCAAGGTTACACTAAGAAGAAAAATGATGTATGAGTTTATGGACCGCCTAGTAAATGTTGCACTTCCCAGAATCCGTGATTTTAACGGAGTGCCAGGGGAATCTTTTGATCAATCTGGCAATTACAGTTTAGGATTAACTGAGCAGACAATTTTCCCCGAGATAGAAACGGATAGAACCCCTAGAGTCCAAGGCATGGATATAACCATCGTTACTACAGCTAAGAATAAAGAGGAATCCAAGGAACTCTTAAGGCTTTTTGGAGTACCATTTAAAAAATAAGAATATGGCGAAGAAATCTCAAATTAACCGCTGGAAAAGAAAGCCGAAATTTAGCACTCGAAAATATAACCGATGCGCGCTTTGCGGCAGAAGAAGAGGCTATCTAAGACGCTTTCAGCTTTGCAGGATTTGTTTCAGGGAACTTGCCTGGAAAGGCGAAATACCTGGAGTCAAAAAAGCCAGCTGGTAGATTGAAGGAGAAAATACTGAAATGACATTAACTGATCCCATTGCCAACATGTTAACTATGATTCGCAATGCCAACAGAGCAAAAAAAGAGACTGTTGACGTACCTGCGTCAAAAATGGCGCTGGCCATCGCAGATATACTAAAGAAACAGGGTTACATCGATAACTACAGAAAGATGGAAGATAAAAAGCAGGGCAGCTTAAGAATATATCTTAAATTTGATGAAGAGAGCAGCCCGGCGATCAGCGATTTAAAAAGGATTTCTCGCCCAGGATTAAGAGTTTATGCAGACAGAGAAAATATCCCGCGCGTCCTTAATGGATTGGGTTTTGCGATTATCTCCACCTCCAAAGGTATATTGACAGACACACAGGCAAGGCAACACAAGGTAGGCGGAGAAGTACTCTGTTATATATGGTAGGTAGATATGTCTAGAATAGGAAAAAAACCAGTAGATATCCCAGATAAAGTCAAGGCCATCTTAGAGCATGATATCTTGACTATCGAAGGGCCTAAAGGCAAGCTTCAACATAAAGTGCCTTTTGGCGTCAAGGTCGAAGTCAAAGAGAAAAACATAACTGTATCTCGCAGCTCCGATAATAAGCTGCATAGATCCCTGCATGGAGTTACGCGAACCTTGATAGCCAATATGATAAAAGGCTGTGTCGAGGGATACTTAAAAGAACTGGATGTTGTTGGTGTAGGATTTCGCGCGCAGGTCCAGGGCAACATGCTAAACATGCAGTTAGGATTCACGCACCCGGTGAACTTTCCTTTTCCTACAGATATAAAGATTTCTACTCCTAATCCTAACCGTATAAAGATTGAAGGAATAGATAAGATTAAAGTCGGCGAAATAGCCGCCAAGATTAGAAGGATTTTCCCTCCGGAGCCTTATAAAGGAAAAGGCATAAGATACGTGGGAGAATTTGTTAGAAGAAAACAAGGCAAGGCAGTAACAAAATAATAAGATTGATATGAAAAGACTAACCCCCAGAGCAATGAGGCAGAGAAGATTAAGGACAAGAGTCATTGGTACTCAAGAGAGGCCAAGGCTGAATGTGTTTAGGAGCCTTAAGAATATCTCTGTTCAGATTATTGATGATACAGAAGGAAAAGTTTTGCTTAGAGTTTCTACTTTAGATAAAGATTTAAAGGATAAAATCAAATACGGAGGCAATGTGAAGGCCGCATCTATTTTGGGTGAGGCTATAGCTTCAAAGGCAAAAAGTAAAGGCATAAGTAAGGTTTGTTTTGATAGAGGCGGTTATCTTTATCACGGAAGAATAAAGGCGCTTGCGGAAGCAGCGCGAAAAGCAGGATTGGAATTTTAATGGAAAACAGACAAAGATTACAAGAAGCAAAAGAATTTGTTGAGAAAATTGTGGCGATTAACCGTGTAACCAAGGTTACAAAGGGCGGAAAAAAAATGTCTTTTAGCGCGCTTGTCGCCGTGGGCGATGCTAACGGCAAAGTCGGTATGGCTCTAGGCAAAGCCAATGAGGTCGCCGATGCTATTAGAAAAGGCTTAGCCATGGCAAGAAGAGATATGTTTACCGTTGCTATGAAAGGCTACACCATAACTCACACGATAATCGGTCGTTTTGGCGCGGCTAAGGTATTGCTTAAACCGGCTTCTCAAGGAACAGGAGTTATCGCCTCAGGGCCGGTAAGATCCCTTTGTGATTGTGTCGGGATCAAGGATATTCTTACCAAATGCCTAAAATCGGATAATCCCATAAATGTCATGAGAGCTACTGTTGATGGTTTTAAGCGATTGAAATTTATGACGGAAGATATGATAAAAGATTCTAAGGAAGAGAAAAAAGATGCAGATACATCAGATAAGGTCTCCTAAAGGAGCAACTAGAAAACGTAAGGTAGTCGGAAGAGGCACTGGTTCAGGGCATGGCAAGACTTCAGGCCGAGGCCACAAGGGGCAGAATGCACGTTCCGGACGCGGGACGCGCCCGGGTTTTGAAGGCGGGCAGTCTCCTCTGATTAAAAGCATTCCCAAAAGAGGCTTTACTTCTCCTAACAAAAAGATGTTTCAGCTTGTAAATCTAAAGAGCCTGTCGAAATTTAAAGAAGATACGCCCATAACCCCAGAAATACTTAAAGAAAAAGGTTTGATTCGCAATGCCAGCGGCTTAGTTAAGGTTTTGGGGGACGGACAAATAAATAAGCCGTTACACATCAAGGCGCATAGTTTTTCTAAAAGCGCTGAGGAAAAAATTAAAACCAGTGGTGGTAAAATAGAGTTGATCAATGCTTAGTGCATTAGCAAATTCGTTTAGAATTCCGGACCTAAAAAAGCGCATCCTGATTACTTTGGCGCTCATCGTAGTTTATCGACTGGGATGCTTTATCCCCATTCCCGGAATAGATACTCATGCACTGGCGGAATTTTTTGCCCGCCTGACTTCCGGACGAGGCGGAACGATCTTTGGCATAATGAATATGTTCTCTGGTGGCGCTATGGAGAGAGCAACTCTAATGGCATTAGGTATTATGCCATATATATCAGCTTCAATTATAATGCAGCTTCTTACCGCGGTAGTGCCGGCGTTAGAAAAGTTAGCTAAAGAAGGCAAAGCCGGATATCACAAGATTAATCAGTATACCAGATATGGCACGGTGGTACTTTGTTTAATCCAGTCTTATTTTATCGCGGTTTGGCTGGAGAACCCGGTTGTATTTCAAGGTTTAAACATTGTAACTTTCCCGGGGTTAGGTTTTAGATTTGTGACTATGGTTACTCTTACCTGCGGCGCAGTATTCCTTATGTGGCTAGGGGAACAGATACAAGAGAGAGGTATAGGCCAAGGTATTTCTTTGATTATTACAGCCGGTATTATCTCGCGTATCCCCACTGCTTTATATGAACTTTTTGTTTTGCTTTCTCCGAATAATCCGGGGTTAAGACAGATTCAGCCGCTCACGCTTTTAGTTATGTTAGTTTTATTATTCGGCGTGATTTTCTCGGTCACCATGATTACTCAAGGGCAACGTAAAATTCCTGTTCAATATGCAAGAAGAGTTGTCGGTAGGAGAGTTTACGGAGGTCAGAGTACTTATATACCTTTAAGGGTAGATACTTCGGGAGTTATCGCCATAATCTTTGCGCAGTCAATTATTCTTTTTCCAGCGACGATGGCTTCTTTTATTCCTAATCCGGCATTTCAGAGATTTGCCCAGGCATTAACCCGAGGGAGCCCAGTTTATTACTTGATTTACGGAATATTAATTGTTTTCTTCTGTTATTTTTATACGGCAATTGTTTTTAATCCTATAGATGTTGCTGAGAATATGAAGAAATACGGGGGATTTATCCCTGGCATAAGGCCGGGAAACCCCACAGCAACCTTTCTTGATTTTGTATTGACGCGCATAACTTTAGCCGGGGCGCTGTTTGTTTGCGTTATTGCGGTGTCTCCCGATTTTATTATGGCCTGGCTTAAAGTGCCGTATTTGGTTGCTTCGTTCTTTGGCGGAACAGGTATACTTATCATTGTCGGAGTTGTGCTTGATACTGTAAAGCAGATAGAATCTCATCTTATTATGCGCCATTACGAAGGTTTCATGAAAAGCGGCAGAATTAAAGGCAGACGATGAACCTAGTTCTTTTGGGTCCGCCTGGAGCGGGAAAAGGAACTCAGGCTAAAGTGTTAAATGAAGGCTTAAAGCTTCCCCATATATCGACAGGCGATATATTGAGGGATTCAGTCAAGAGCCAGACTAAGTTTGGGCTTGAAGTAAAGAAGATTATGGAATCCGGCGCGCTTGTCCCGGATGATTTGATTAACAAGATTATAGAAGAGAGATTAATTAAGCCGGATACAAACAAAGGCTTTATCCTTGATGGATTTCCCAGGACTAAGCAGCAGGCTATTAAGCTTGATGAGATTCTGAAAAAACACCCGGCTGGCGGTATTGATTTAGTTCTTTATTTTGATTCGACTTTGGAAGTTATTATTGAAAGATTAAGCGGCAGATTAGTTTGCCGCAATTGTGGGGCGAATTTTCATATTAGAAATGTCCCGCCAAAGAAAGAAATGTTTTGCGATCATTGTGGCGGAGAGCTTTATCAAAGGCAAGACGATAAAGAAGATACGATAAAGAATCGCATTAAGGTTTACGAAGAGAAGATTTCTCCTTTGGTTGATTACTATGAAAAGCAGAATAAGATTAGAAAGATTGATGCCGATTTCTCGGCTAAGGAAGTTTATAAAGTCCTGATGAAGCTTTTTCAGGACGAGCATTTGTTATGATTCTGCTAAAAACTAAAGAAGAAATTGAATTGATGAGAGTTGCCGGCAAGAAATTAGCAAAAGTTGTCAATAGCGTAGAAAAAGAAATAAAGCCGGGAATTACCACGGCTGAGATAGATGATCTGGTAAAAGATCTAATTGAAAAGACAGGCGGATATCCGGCGTTTAAAGGATACAGGGGTTTTCCTTCGCATGCATGTGTTTCGGTTAATGAGGAGATAGTCCACGGTATCCCCGGAGATAGAATCCTAGAGGACAAAGATATTGTAAGCATAGACCTAGGGTTGAAATACGACGGATATTTCGCGGATACAGCTTTTACCATGGCGTTAGGTAAAGTCAACAGCAAGCTTAAAAAGCTGATTGACGTTACAAAAAAAGCCCTTTATCTAGGAATAAATAGGGCAAGAATCAACAATTGTTTATTTGATATATCTTATAGCATACAGAATTTTGTTGAGGCAAATGGTTTTTCGGTCGTACGCGATTTTGTGGGTCACGGTATAGGTAAGAGAATGCATGAGGATCCCGAAGTGCCAAATTTCGGCAAGGCCAATACTGGACCAAGATTGCAGGCTGGCATGGTAATAGCCATAGAACCTATGGTTAACATGGGCACTTGGGAAGTTGATATATTAGATAACGGCTGGACGGCAGTGACCAAAGACGGGAAACCATCAGCGCACTTTGAGCACACTGTTGCGATTACGGAAAAAGGTCCACAGATTCTAACGCAATAAATATGCCTAAAGAAGAAGCGATAGAGGTTGAAGGAACAATTTTAGAGTCTTTACCGAATGCGATGTTTCGCGTAGAGCTGGATAATGGCCATAAGGTCTTGGCTCACGTTTCGGGGAAAATAAGGATGCATTTTATACGGATTTTACCGGGCGATAGGGTCAAGATGGAATTGTCCCCTTACGACTTAAGCAGAGGAAGGATAACTTTTAGGTGCAAATAAAATGAAGGTTAAATCATCGGTTAAGAAAATTTGTGATAGATGCAAGATTATAAGGCGCAAAGGTGTTATCAGGGTAATCTGTTTTAATCCCAAACACAAACAAAAACAAGGTTAATCCTTAAGATTAAAAGGTGAAGAGGTTATGCCCAGAATATTAGGTTTAGACTTACCAAAAGAAAAGAGAATTGAGATATCTTTGACTTATTTTTACGGGATAGGACGCACTCTTGCTAACAAGATACTCAAAGATGTAAATGTCGATCCCAATAAGCGCGCCAAAGACTTGTCAGAAGAGGAGATTTCTAGAATTGCTTCCATGGTCCAGAAAAATTACAGAATAGAGGGCGATTTAAAAAGAGAAATAGCCCAGAACGTAAAAAGACTGATTGACATCGGTTCCTATAGAGGAAGCAGGCATAGAAGAGGGCTTCCCGCAAGAGGCCAACGCACTAAAACTAATGCCCGCACACGCAAAGGTAAGAAAAAGAATGTCGGTATCATGAAAGCTGCGGCAGAAAAACCAGCAGCAGCGGCTTAGCGAAAGGTAAGAATATTCTATGGAAGAAAAAAAGAAAAAAACAATTCAGCAAAAAGTAACCAGCGGCGTAGTTCATGTAAGCGCCACATTTAATAATACCATCGTGACTATTACTGATAAGAAAGGTAATTCTTTAGTTTGGTCTTCTCCTGGCATGGTAGGTTTTAGCGGTTCCAAGAAATCTACTCCTTTTGCCGCCCAGGTTGCCGCAGCCGACGCAGCAAAGAAAGCCAAGGATATGGGTATGGAGGAAGTTGAAATCATCGTAAGAGGCCCCGGCTCAGGAAGAGAAGCAGCGGTGAGAGCCCTTAAGGCATCGGGATTAAAGATTACAAATGTTAGAGATATAACACCGCAACCTCATAATGGTTGTCGCTCAAGAAAGAGAAGAAGGGTTTAGAAAGAGGTTTTATGGCAAGATATACTGGACCAAGTTGTAGGCTTTGTCGTAGAGAAGCAATGAAATTATTCTTAAAAGGCACAAGATGCACTACCGAGAAGTGTGCATTTGCAAGAAGGCAGTACGCTCCTGGCCAGCATGGACAGGCAAGGGTTAAGCTATCAAACTATGCACAGCAGCTAAGGGAAAAACAAAAAGTAAAAAGGATATATGGTGTTTTAGAGAAACAATTTCGTAATTATTTCGAAAAGGCCGCCGAGACTAAGGGCGTTACCGGTGAAACACTGCTGCAATATTTGGAGCGCCGCTTAGACAATGTAGTTTTTCATCTTCATTTAGCTACTTCGCGTTCGGAAGCAAGGCAGATCGTAGGACATAATCATGTATACGTAAATAATCATAAAGTTAATATTTCCTCTTTCTTGGTAAAGAAAGACGATGTGATAGAAGTCAAAGCCAAGGAGAAATTACGCAAGAAATTGGAGAATAACTTGGAAGTTTCCAAGGAGCGCGGAATGCCTGCTTGGTTGGAATTAGATGCGAGTAACTTTAAAGCAAAAGTATTAAGATTGCCTGAAAGAGAAGATATCAAATTGCCGATTAAAGAGCAATTGATCGTAGAGTTGTATTCTAAATAATTTAGAAATAATGTTTAGGAGGTAAGAATGGGGATTAAATGGAGAGATTTCCAGATGCCCAAAAGACTGGAATGTGACGAGGCCTCGTATACCAATACCTACGGAAAGTTCTTAGCTGAGCCTTTCGAGAGAGGTTACGGAGTCACTTTGGGCAATTCTTTAAGGCGCATACTTTTGTCTTCGATAGAAGGCAGCGCCGTTACATCTGTAAAATTTGATGGCGTATCTCATGAATTCTCTTCAATTCCGGGAGTGTTGGAAGATGTGACAGACATAGTTTTGAATATAAAGAATTTGGTTTTAAGATCTCATTCCAAAGCGCCGAAATCAATCTACATCAAAGCTGATAAAAAAGGAGCTATAACCGCTAAAGATATCATTTCCGACGAGACTATCGAGGTCTTAAGCCCAAATTTACATATTGCCACTCTTACCAAAGACACTAAATTTAATCTGGAACTACAGGTCAGTAGAGGCAGGGGTTATGTTCCGGCAGAGATGAATAAAAAAGAAGAGCAGACGCTGGGAGTAATCGCGATAGATTCAATATTCACTCCGGTTAAGAAAGTAAATTTTTACGTGGAAAATACCCGCGTGGGCCAAAGGACAGATTATGATAAATTAATATTAGAGATCTGGACAAACGGCGGGGTAAGTCCTAAAGACGCGCTTTTATACGCGGCAAACATAGAGCAGAGACATCTTGATGTCTTTGTAAATTTTGGTCAACTTCCCGAAGAAGAAGAGGAAGTCGAAGAGATTTCAGCCGAAGAGAAAGCGCTATATGAGAAGTTAAGACTCCCGATTTCGGAATTGGAATTATCGGTAAGAAGCTCCAATTGCTTGAGAGAGGAAAAGATTAAGTCTCTGGGAGATTTAGTAAGGAAATCGGAATCGGAACTATTGCAGGTCCGCAATTTCGGTAAGAAATCTTTAAGTGAAATATCAGCGCTTCTTAAAAGTATGGGCCTAACCCTAGGAATGAAGGTAGACCTAAAGAAGCTAAGAAAGTCAGAATAATATGCGCCATAGAATAGCATATAAGAGATTAGGGAGAAACAGTTCATTAAGACGAGCCACGATTCGCGACTTGGCAAAGTCCGTGCTTTTACGCCAGTCGATAAAAACAACCGAGAGAAAGGCAAAAGAAGCCAGGAAATTAGTAGACCGTCTCATCACCTGGGGCAAAAGAGGCGATTTAAGTGCGAAGCGCCTGGCTTATTCTGTTCTTTGCGACCATAATTTGGTAAGTTTATTGTTCAACGATATCGCTCCCCGTTTTAAGGATAGAAACGGCGGATACACGCGAGTTATAAAATGGATTGCCCGAAGGGGAGATAACGCGCAGGAAGCAATCTTAGAGCTTACTGAATTAAAGATAAAGGAAAAGGTAAAAAAGGCCAAGGCTAAAGAGGAACATCAAGAAAAGAAGATAAAAGAACCGCCCGTCAAAGAAAAGGTCTCAGAAGTAAAAGAAAAGATAGATGCCCAACCAAAGCCTGTTGCCGAGAAAAAACAGATTAAGGAAGCCAAGCCGTCCAAGAAATTTATCGGCGGATTTGGAAAATTTTTCAAAAAAGAAAGAGATTCATTATAATCCCAATTCAAAATGAATCTTGCCAGAAGAGTTAAAGATGTCCTAGGCTCTCCTACGCTGGCATTGACCTCAAAAGTCAGGCAGCTAAAGAAAGAGGGCTTTGACGTCATAAACTTTACAGCTGGCGAACCAGATTTTGATACGCCCAAAGAGATAAAACAAGCCGCAATAGATTCCATCAACAAAGGTTTCACTAAATACACCCCTTCCACAGGTACTCAAGAATTAAAAGAAGCGATTTGCGAGAAATTCAAGAAAGATAATTCCCTAGACTATTCTCCTGACCAGATTATTGTCTCTTGCGGGGCGAAGCATTCCCTGTTTAATATTGTGGAAGCATTAATCGAGAGGGATGACGAGGTAATAATACCTTCGCCTTTCTGGGTAAGTTATCCCGAGATGGTGAAGTTAGCCGAGGCCAAAACCGTATTTTTAGAAACAGAACCCCAAAACAATTTCAAGATAGATTTCAAGAAATTAGAGAAGGCTATTACCAAGAAGACCAAGGCATTTGTTTTGAATTCTCCGTCTAATCCCACGGGTTCTGTTTATAGCCGCGAAGAATTAGAAAAGATCGCCAAAATTTGCGTCGCCAATAAAGTCTTCGTGATTAGCGATGAGATTTATGAAAAGCTGATATACGATAATCAAAAACATTTCTCCATTGCTTCATTCGGAAAAGATATCTACGATTTGACTATTACGGTTAACGGCATGTCCAAGGCATTTTCCATGACCGGATGGCGCATAGGATATCTGGGTGCGTCACCTGAAATAACAAACGCTATAAAGAGAATACAGGATCACTCAACATCCAATCCTACCTCTATTAGCCAGGTAGCTGCTTTGGCGGCGTTAAAGATGTCGGAAAACGAAGTCATAAAGATGCGCGAAGAATTCCAGAAGAGGCGCAATTATCTGATTGAAAGAATCGATAAGATTAAGAAATTAAGTTATGTCAAGCCGCAAGGGGCGTTTTATTTGTTCTGCAATATTTCCCAGACTAAGATGGGTTCGCACGAATTTGCCAAGAAGCTTCTTGAAGGTACTAAAGTTGCGCTTATCCCGGGTAAAGATTTCGGTAGAGATGATTTTGTACGCATAAGCTTCGCCACAGATCTTGAAAGCATCAAAAAAGGCATGGATAGAATCGAACAATGGCTAAAACAATAGTTGAGAAGATATTAAGTAAGCATTCCGGCAAAGACGTTAGCGCCGGAGATTATGCGATATGCGATATAGATTTTTGTTTCGGGCAAGACGGAACAAGCAGCATCATAATCGATAGAATCAAAGAATTAGGAGCAAAGAAAATAAAAAACAGGAATTTTTGCATGGTCATTGACCATAGCGCCCCCAGCCCATCAATGGGGGTATCTAAAGTCCACGATAAGATGCGTAAATTTTCCCAAGAAAGAAAAGTGGATCTTTTTGACATAGGTTGCGGAGTATGTCATCAGGTAATCCCGGAGTCGGGAAGAGTACTCCCCGGGGAGTTAATCGTAGGCGCGGATTCGCATACCTGTACCTATGGTGCCTTAAATGCCTTTGCTACAGGTATGGGTTCTACGGATTTAGCCATAAGTTTATCTACGGGGAGAAACTGGTTTAGAGTCCCCCAAACTTTCAAAATTAAAGTTACAGGCAAAGCCCCTAAAGGAGTATTTGCAAAAGATATAATTCTATTTATTATCGGAAAATTAGGCGCAAATGGTTGTACCTACAAGTCAATTGAGTTTTATGGCGAGGCGATTGATAATTTAAGCATGGATGGCCGTTTTACCATAAGTAATATGGTAATTGAGATGGGCGCAAAATGCGCATTTTTTAGCGTTGATTCAAAAACCAATAAATGGCTAAAGGATCATAATGTTACTAGAAAATATTCTCCAATAAGTGCGGATAATTCTGCGGTTTATCAAAAGACATTGGCTTTTGATATCTCAAAATTGGCTCCTCAGGTTGCCAAGCCGCATTCGGTAGACAATGTTGCTTCAATAAATGCAGTGAAGGGCGAATCTATTGATCAGGCATACATCGGCACCTGCACCAACGGCAGATTAGAAGATTTAAAAATTGCCTCTGGCATATTGAAAGGCAAGACTGTTCATAAAGGAACCAAGCTGGTTGTCGCGCCAGCTTCTGCCAGGATTTTTCTTGAGGCGATGAAAAAAGGCTATATTCAGGATTTTGTTCAGGCAGGCGCGGTAGTGGTCAATCCAGGTTGCGGTCCCTGCGTGGGCACGCATCACGGAGTACCTGCAGACGGTGAAGTAGTAATTTCTACGGCAAACAGGAATTTTAAAGGCAGGATGGGGAACCCATCAGCATTTATTTATTTGGCTTCGCCGGCTACTGTGGCTGCTTCAGCGATAGAAGGTAAAATTACCGATCCCAGAAAATATCTTTAGTTTTAGAAGGAGGTTTTAATGGAATTAAAAGATTTGCTTATGTTGACTATCGAAAAGAAAGCTTCGGATTTACATTTAACCGAGAATACTCCTCCGATATTAAGAGTAGATGGTAAATTAATGCTGACTAAATTTTCGCCTCTTCAAAGAGAGGATACAAAGCGTCTTATATATAGCATGATGACGGATATCCAGAAAGAAATGTTTGAGAGGGATAAAGAGCTTGATATGTCTTTGGCGCTTCCCGGGATGGATAGATTCAGGGTGAACGTGCATATTCAGAGAGGCTCGATAGAGGCAGCATTTAGAAGAATACCGAATTTTGTTCCCACCGTTGAAGAATTGGGCTTACCAAAAGTTTGTGTTGATTTGGCGCGCAAGCCAAACGGGTTAGTTTTAGTTACCGGCCCTACGGGAGTGGGCAAGACTACTACTTTGGCGGCGATGCTTGAGCTTATTAATAATGAACGCGAAGATCTAATTATCTGTATTGAGGACCCTATTGAGTTTGTGCACGTAAATAAAAAAAGCATTATCAAACAAAGGGAAGTACATACTGACACCAATTCTTTTGCAGAAGCGCTCAGGCATTGCTTAAGGCAGGATCCCGATGTAATCGTCGTTGGAGAAATGCGTGATTTGGAGACTATTTCCACGACTTTGACTGCTGCCGAAACCGGTCATTTGGTTTTAGCGACACTACATACGCCAGATGCGCCTCAGACAATAGAAAGAATTATCGACGTATTCCCGCCATACCAGCAACAGCAGGTAAAATTACAGCTTTCCGACTGCCTGCAAGGTATAGTTTCGCAGCTTCTATTGCCACGCATGAGCGGACAGGGAAGAGTTTTGTCGACCGAAGTGCTTATCGCTACTCCTGGAATAAGAAATTTAATCCGCGAGCAAGAAATAGAGCAGATTCCTACCATGATTCAAACTGGCAGTCAATACGGCATGAAGACAATGGATAAATCTTTGAAAGAATTGTACCAAGCCGGAATCATCAGCTTTGAAGTGGCAAAAAGCAAATTAAAGAACCCGGAAGAATTTAAGCACTTATAAAATGAAGCTTAAAGGTTTTGCCTACAAGTTTTCTGATAATATAAATACGGATTGGATTATATCTGGTAGGTATAAATTTGCCGTCACCAACATGAATGAATTGGCCAAACATTTAATGGAAGATATTGAGCCAGATTTCTACAAAAGATTAAAGCCGGGTAAATCCATTCTTGTAGCGGGTGAAAACTTCGGTATGGGTTCATCCCGAGAACAGGCGCCTTTAGTAATAAAGCAGGCCGGAATTATTGCGGTGGTGGCCAAAAGCTTTGCCCGTATATTTTATCGAAATAGTTTTAATATCGGGCTGCCTTTGATCGAGACTAATACAGATAGTATAAAAGAACAGGATAATCTTGAAGTAGATTTGGCTAAGGGCCAAATCACTAATTTAACCAGAAAAAAGATATTAAAGACAGCTGCGCTTTCTAAGATTATGATGAATTTACTTGCTGACGGCGGAGTCGTAGCGCATGTCAAAAAATATGGCAGGTTAAAGATATGAGTTATAAGATTACTTTTATTCCCGGAGATGGCATAGGTTATGAGGTTTCCGAAGCAGCTAAGATCTGCGTTGATGCGACGGGAATAAAAATCGATTGGCAGGAGGCTATCGCCGGAGAGGACGCGATAAAGAAGTTCGGCAAGCCGCTTCCCGATGAGACATTAGCTTTAATCAAGAAGAATAAAGTCGCTATCAAAGGGCCGATCGTAACTCCTATTGCCGGAGGATTTCGTTCGGTTAACGTGCAAATGAGGCAGGCCTTGGATTTGTATGCCTGCTTAAGGCCGGCTAAATCATACGAGGGCGCTAAATCTTTATTTAAAGACTTGGATCTTGTTATCGTCAGGGAGAACACCGAGGATTTATACGCCGGTATAGAATTTGAAGACAAAAAGCCCGAAACAAAAGAGTTGATTAAAAAGATTGAGGCTCTCTCAAAAAGAGAAATAAGAGAAGACTCAGCAATTTCTATAAAACCCATTTCAAGTTTTGCTTCAGAACGTATTGTCAGATTCGCTTTTGAATATGCCAGGAAAAATAATCGTAAAAAAGTCACGGCAATACATAAAGCGAACATTATGAAATTCTCCGACGGATTATTTTTAAAAACCGCTAGGGAAGTTGCCAAGAAATACAGCGATATTCAATTTGAAGAAGCGATAGTGGACAATATGGCGATGCAGTTAGTCCAAAAACCAAGGAATTTCGATGTATTGGTCTTGCCAAATCTTTACGGTGATATAATCTCTGATCTCTGCGCCGGCTTAGTCGGTGGTTTAGGCATCGCACCCGGAGCAAATATCGGAGATCAAATCGCGCTTTTTGAAGCCGTGCATGGATCAGCCCCGAAATATACCGGCCAAAATAAAGTCAATCCCACGGCGATGATCTTATCTGCCGTATTAATGCTAAGACACATCGGCGAAACCAAAGCCGCAGACAGATTAGAAAACGCGGTAAAAGAAGTTTTAAAAGAAGGAAAATCGGTTACCTACGATTTGAAGCAAGACAGAAACGACCCCACCGCAGTAGGCACAAAACAAATGGCGGAGGCAATATGCCGAAAGTTGCGATAATCGGAGCCGGCAACGTCGGTAGCCTTGCAGCCATGCGGATTGTAGAAAAGGCTATAGCTGACGTCATCATTATAGATATCGCCAAAGATATCGCCAAAGGCAAATCCCTGGATTTAGAAGATTCCCTTTCCGTATTTAGAGTTAACTCCACAATAAAATCTACCGAAGATTTTTCGCAAGTCAAAGATGCCGACGTGATTGTTATCACCGCCGGTTTTCCCCGCAAGCCCGGGATGACCAGAGAAGACCTGCTTAATAAAAACGTCGAGATAATTAAAGACGTCGCCCTAAAAATAAAATCATTAAATTCTAAGGCAGTGGTAATCATTTTGACCAATCCGGTTGATTTGATGACGCAGGTTTTTCATAAGATTACCAATTTTGATACCAAAAGAATCATAGGCTTGGGAGTCAGCCTGGATTCGGCCCGCTTTGCCAATCTTGTTTCTCAGGAGCTTAAAGTTGGCGTATCTGAAGTTGAGGCTGTAGTGATTGGAGTCCACGGTAAAGGCATGCTTCCTTTGGCGCGTTTTACCAAGGTCAAAGGAAAAGCCCTTTCGGATTTACTTGATGAAAAGAAAATCAATGATTTGACCGAGGCCACTGTCGAGCGCGGCGCCAGAATAGTCTCGCACTTAGGTTCGGGCAGTGCCTATTTTGCTCCCTCGGCAGCCATATCCGAGATGGTAAAATCTATAGTCAAAGATGAGAATAGAGAGACGGTAGCCTCAGTATATCTAAACGGAGAATATGGCCTAAAGGATATTTTTATCGGCGTGCCGGTAAGGCTAGGAAAATCCGGTATCAAAAACATCATTGAGTTAAAACTTAATCCGCAGGAAAAAGACTTATTGCTTAAGGCCGCCGGGGAATTAAAAAAATGCACGATATCTGTATAATCGGAGCAGGATGGGCAGGTTTTAGCGCGGCAATCAAGGTCAAGCAGCTCGGGCTTTCTGTTTGCCTGGTGGAACAGAAGAAAATAGGCGGCACTTGCCTGAATCAAGGATGTATCCCTACCAAGGTATTGGTTCAATCTGCCCGCATTTTTTCGCATATCAAAGATAATTCTGTTTTTGGGGTGGAAGTAAAAGGCGCCGAAGTCAATTTCGATAAAATCCAGCAGCGCAAACTAGCGATAGTAGATAAGATGTCCAAAGGCATGGAATTTCAGTTATCCACCAAAGGCGTTGAATTGATTAAGGGCGAGGCTAAATTCGTTAATGCCGATGAGATTCTGGTCGATTCGCGAAGCATAAAAGCAAAGAATGTTATTATCGCTATCGGTTCAAGGCCAATTGAGCTGCCGTTTTTGAAATTCAATCAAAAGAATATTATTTCTAGCGATGATATTTTAGATCTAAAATTTATTCCTGAAAGCCTTCTTATAGTCGGAGGCGGGGTCATCGGTTGCGAATTCGCCAATATTTTTGCTTCTCTGGGCGCAAAGGTCACAATAGTCGAGATATTGGAACATATTTTACCTAACGAAGATAAGGATATTGCAAAGAAATTGGAAGTGGCATTAAAGAGAAAGAGTGTAAAGATTTTAACCAAGACCGATGTCAAGACAGTCGCTCTGGATAAGTTTGAAAAGGTCTTGGTTTGCGTGGGAAGAGTTGCCAACAAGGAAATTGAAGGATTGGAAAAGATCGGAGTAAAGACAGATAAAAAGGGAATTCTGGTAAATGAATTCATGCAGACTAACATTGACAATCTCTATGCGGTAGGCGATTGTATCGGCGGTCATCAGCTGGCACATGTCGCGGCTTATGAGGGAGAATTAGCAGTTGATAATATTCTAGATAAGAAGATCCCGGCGGATTATTCCGCGGTTCCAAATTGTATTTTTACCGATCCGGAGATCTCAAGCGTAGGATTGACGGAAGAGGCGGCGAAAGCCAAAGGTATCCAATATCAGATTGGTAAGTTTGATTTCCTGGCTTCTGGAATGGCGCATATTTTGGATGAAACAGACGGATTTATAAAGGTTATATCTGATAGTAATTCTAAAGAAATTCTGGGAGCGGCGATAGTCGGTCCGAAGGCGACAGAGCTGATCGCAGTTTTTTCTTTAGCCATGAAATCAAAGTTAAAAATTTCTCAAATTAATGACACAATCTTCGCACACCCTACCTTATCCGAAGCTATTAGAGAGGCGACAAAAAGTATCTAATTTATGTCGGATAGTCGATCTAGGACTGGTTGATTATTCTTATGCTTACGAGTTGCAAAAGCAAGTCCTGGACAAAATTAGATATGGGAACGAGCCTCACGCCTTAATTCTCTGCGAGCATCCGCACACAATTACCCAAGGAAGAATGACCAAAGAAAGCGACTTGCTTATCTCGCCGCTAAAGCTTAAGCAGTTGGGCGTTTCAAATTATTCGGTCGAAAGAGGCGGAAGGATTACCTATCACGGTCCGGGACAGTTAGTCGCCTATCCGGTTTTTGATTTAAATAAATTTAAAAAAGACTTAAAGTTTTTTCTTTGGTCTTTAGAAGAAGTAATAATTAATTTCTTAAATAACTTTAATCTTGAAGCAGAAAGAAAACCTGGATATACTGGTGTCTGGATAGAAGATAAGAAAATCGCTTCTATCGGTATCGCCGTGAAGAGATGGATTACTTTTCACGGCTTAGCCATAAACCTAAATACCGATTTAGAATATTTCTCTTTTGTCAGGCCTTGCGGATTAGATATCCAGATGACTTCTCTTTCAAGGCTCTTAGGCAAGAAAATTGTTATCGATAATCAATTAAAAGGAAAGCTTGTGGATGAATTTAAGAAAGTTTTTGCTTTAGAAATAATAAAAGGAGGTCTATAATGACAAAGGTTGTCTTGCCGGCATTAGGAGAAGGAATTGTTAAAGCGTCAGTCACATACTGGAATTTTGAAGTAGGAGACGAAGTAAAAGAAGGAGAGGATCTGGTAGAGCTTGCAACGGATAAGGCGACATTTAATATGCCCTCGCCGGCTTCAGGGATTTTAAAGGAGAAATTAAAAGAAGAAGGCGATGAAGTCCACGTTGGAGATGCCTTGGCAATGATTGAGGAGCAATAAGGGATAATATGTCTGGTAAAAGAGTACTGTTAATGTATATTTCAGAGGTTTCCGGCCATCATAGCGCAACTTTGTCTATTGAAAAGGCGCTGAAGATCTTAAGGCCCGAGACTGTCACCAGGAACATCAACGGTTTTAACTATACAAATCCCATTTTAGAAAAGATAATAAACAGAGCCTATCTTAGCGTGATAAAAAGAAGGCCAGAAGTGTGGGAATATCTATATGATAATCCCAAGATTGTTAAGAGGACAAAGCACATAAAGGAAGCGATACATAGATCAAATCATAAGAAATTGCAGCTTTTGCTTGATGAATTTGCCCCTGATTTTATTATCTGCACCCAGGCATTCCCTTGCGGCATGGTCGCCGATTTTAAGAAGACCTTTAATCTAAATATTCCCTTGATGGGAGTTCTGACTGATTATGCCCCGCATGCCTATTGGCTATATGATGAAATTGATTATTTTGTAGTTCCTAACCAGGATTCGCGCCAGAGATTGATCCGTGAAGGAATAAGAGAGGAGCGGATTAAGATACTGGGAATTCCTATCGACCAGAAATTCTCCCAGCCTGTTAATAAAGAAGAAGTGGCATCTGGATTAGGCCTGAATTTGTCTAAGCCGATTATTTTAATTATGGGCGGAGGCCAGGGCATAGGTCCGATTAAGAAAGTCATCAAATCATTCAATAAAATTAAAACTGATTTTCAAGTTATAGTTGTGGCCGGGACAAATAAACGGCTTCTTAATTGGCTGGAAAGGCATAAACCTAAAGAAAAGACACTGGTTGCCCTGGGCTATGTCAACAATATCGATGAGTTGATGTCCATAGCCACTCTATTGATAACCAAGCCGGGAGGCATAACCTCGGCGGAGGCTTTATCTAAGAATCTACCGATGATTATAATGAACCCGATCCCCGGCCAGGAAGCGAATAATACGGCGTATCTTTTAAGGCAGGAAGTAGCTGTTAGGGCAGATTCGGTGGAGCAGCTCGATAAGAAAATCAATGAGCTTTTGAATAATAAAGAAGCTTTAGAAAATATGAGGCGTTGCGCCAAGTCAATCGGTTTTTCCGAATCCTCATTGAATATTGCTAGGCTGGTTTTAGGAGAAAATGTTTAATTATACCTATTATAAGTTGGGAATTTATATAGCTAACCGGTTTTCTTTAAAAGGCGCTTATGCCTTTGCCAGGTTTATCTCGGATTTGCATTTTATTTATTCCCATGCTGATAGGGTGGCGGTTTTAAATAACTTAAGAGTGATTCTGCCTGATAAGAAAAAGATCCGTAGAC
>Ga0265297_10000739_pt1 | contig 90695 bp, 83 predicted proteins | sample Munlanlwell13791_FD_192502 | JGI IMG/M metagenome (GOLD analysis project Ga0265297, IMG submission 192502) | Leachate microbial communities from a municipal landfill in Southern Ontario, Canada - Leachate well 137-91 | ecosystem: Engineered > Solid waste > Landfill > Unclassified | place... | reverse complement strand
CTGTCGGCTCGTAATGTATATACAGCCGTCTCAGAGGGAGTTATTTTGAGCGTTCCTTTTAAGGCCACACCGCCGATGCCCGGATTGATATTGATCGATTTGGCGCCGATGACATCCCAGGTCAGGGTAGATTCATCGCCTGCGTCGATCGACGCCGGGCTGGCGCTGAACGTCGTAATGATGGGCGTTTTGGATGTGCTTACCTCAAGCGTGGCTGAAGCGGTTGAATTGCCTTCGCTGTTGGCGGCCGTCAGCACGTACCGGGTGGTTGTGCCCGGAGACACGACTTTCGATCCGCTCGGCGATACGGTCCCCACCTCGGGCTGGATGGAAACCGACGTCGCGCCTGTTACGCTCCAGGATAATGTGGCTGTCTGACCCGTATAGATACCGCCGGGGCTGGCAACAAAGTTGTTGACTGTCGGCGGCTTGCCGGTGACCGCAACGGTTATCTCTCTGCTGACAGAGCCGCCGAAGCGGCTGTCGGCGGTCAGTTTATACGTAGTGGTTTCATCGGGCGATATCTTCTTTGTCCCGCTCAAAGATACCGTCCCCACGCCGGGACTGATGGAGACCGAAGTTGCCCCGCTGACATCCCACTGTAGAGTCACGTCCTGGCCCGATATAATCGTCGGAGAACTGGCCTCGAAAGACGTCACCACCGGCGGCGCGAACCACTTCGATATCTCTCCCTGCAGAGCAATGCCTGTGATGATAATCGCAGCAAGGACGAGCACACCGATGGATATTTTTATAACCATGCTGCGGTTGTTTTTTATCCACTGCAGCAATCCCGCCCCACCCCCTCCATCGGAAGACTGACCGCCACTCTGAAATTCCGGGCCTGCAGCCTGACCGGCGGACTGGTACCATTGCTGTTGCTGCTGGTCATACTGAGAATCGGATGACTGGTACTGGCCCTGTGTCTGCACTCCCTGCCAGTTCAAGACCGTTTTACAGTACGAGCATTGCGCCTGTCCGTAGGCTACCGGCGTGTTACAGTAAGGGCAGTAATACATTTGCTGCATGGTATATTTTTACTTCCGTCACAGAGGCAAGTCAAGATACCGGGGCATGCCGGCGTAGCGGCAACTACTTAACAGCCAGTGTCTGGACGATCTCCTTTATCAGGGCTTTATTAGCATCGCCCTTTATGGTCAGGCCGATGGCGGAAATGGTCTTCTCGCCTTTATCCGTGCCCAGGGCATAGACGTACAGCTGGTACATCCCGTAGACATCTGCGCTCAGCACGGCCTCTGTGGCCGGGGTTGTCCCATCGGACAGGGTGGTGGCATCAATAGACTCAACTTTTGTTTTGACCGGCACGCCTGATGCCGCCAGCGTTTCGTCCACAGCCTCCTTAACAGCCTTGCTGTAATCCGCAGGCTTGTCTACCACGGCCGCCGCCGCTGCATCGGACTGTATGTCGCCTGCTTTGGCTGCCACCCGCATCACCATGTCACCGATGAGCTTCTCGTTCGACCATGACTTTGGATACCTCAGTGTGAATCCATACTGGTCGTTGCTGTAAGTTGCAGCTTCAAAGGAAGTGGGCTTCTCGGTCACCTGCGGTGTCACCTCGGGCGGTGCAGACAGCTCTTCCACAGCCGGTGTTACCGGGGTAGTTTCGGCCGCTGGAGCCGCCGGTTTCTCCGTCTCTGCAGGCTGGGACGGTGCCGTTGCCGCCGGAGCGCAACCGCCGGACACACCGGCCGGTAATACAACTCCCAAAACAAGTAAAACGGTAATCAAAATGATCGGCGATTTTGTCATATGCATTGTTCAGTCTCCTCCCTGTTTTCTTATAGCAACGCCGCATAGCATACTGTATAGTCAAAGTTGGGTCAACTCATTCTCATATTAAATAGTCATTCCTATCGTGGGCTTTGCCCTACAAGTATCCTCTGCCCCAAAAGTCAACCAGTTGCCCCAAAAGTGGAGTAGCCAATGTTTATTAATCCTCACGATTGGCTGCATCCTCACATTTCTTTGGATTATAACCGATTATATGCTTGTGATAGAATACCAAGAGCGGATTCTAATATGAGTATAGCAGTGGCGATTGTTGGTAGAGATGGGATGGTCTTTGGCGTTGACGATATGGTCTATACGTCTAGTAGCACAATTAGGAAGCATTACAATGGTGCGCAAAAACTATGGCCTTTACAGGGGAAGTTTGCATTGCTAGCTATAAACGATGACAAGGGTGTGTCAGACTGGATAATTAGTGAGTATGAAAGGTTTTGCGAATCTCATGGTAAGGGTATGCGTCACTATGTATCTGAGCGTGCATGTAAATTACCCTTGGACATTTATGAGAATGTACTAATAACCTTTGCTGAGCATGTTCGTGGTTTCTTTCGTTCTTTTGAGATTGATGCCACAAAAGAACGAACTATGTCTTTTACAATTGCAGGTTATGATTCTAAAGGTAAACCGCGTATAGGACATTTATATTCTAGACGATCATTCGTACCTAAGATTGAAAGTGGATATCGTATTACATGTGATTCTGGTACTGGTGAATATTATGTGGAGAAACTTAAGGACTACTTATTCAAGACGGTGAATAGTAAGCTCGTGCCAATAGCAAGTATAGAAACGTTAAAACGTCTCACAGCATTCATAATTATTGAGACAGCCAAAGTAAATGAAGATGTTAGCAATAGGCCATATATATTCACTTTGACAGAAAAGGATGGAATCAAGCCCATTAAGAAATGTGAACTAGATAGAGTTTTGGAATATATTGAACCTATAACCAATGATAAGCAACTTCTCGCTATTTTGGGTATGAAATGAATACAATCACTTCTAGTTATGTTTAGATACGCTCACAAATATTAGCTGGGGGGATAGGTTTCCCTTTCACTAATTATTTCATCTCTATTGGTAGTACTTCTAAATTTGCGCCGCAATTATTGCAATATTTTGCATTTTCCGTATTTTGTGTATTGCATTCTTTGCAAACCGCAAAGTGTTTTGTCACTTCTTTATTTAATTCACGTAAAAATAGTTGCAGTGTATAATTAGCTACATCATTTGTGTAGTTATTCTTTTCTAATTCAATTATTTGTAATTTAATGAATTCAGGAATAATTGTAACATCGTCGATTATTTTATCCTTTGTAATAAAATGCCAATTTGACAGTACGAAATCCCATGCAGTCATTAAATCTTCCCGTCTTGGACAAGATTTAGAAAGCGCTAGGTATTTCGCTTTGTCGCTATTGGTGATTTCTATTCCAAGATGACAAGCCGAACATACCATATAGTATTTTGAATTCCTCGAAGACGTTAACATGGCCTGCAATCCTGATTTTTTACGTGATTGCCATAATTCATACATGACCATATTATTGCATTTATCACATCTTTGGAACTGCACATCGGCTATTTTCTTCCTATTCTTGACTTCATCAAGAATTATCAATAAATCTTCCATGCCCTCTTCTCTCTATTAATTAGCATATACTGATTTGCCAGAACACAAAGCAGCTAATTCATTATTATTATATATGTACGCTCGTCTGAGTGGCATATTAGTATTAGGGCATCCGACTAGTCCTAGTTCGATCAAATGAATATCCTACTAGCCCTAGTGACTATACCTATTCCATTCATGCAATGACTCTTTACGGTAGATGTTATTATCAGCACTTTTATGGTGGTTAGGGCACAGGATTATTAGATTTTCAAGAGCGTGATTGCTAGGATTCTTGTCTATATGATGAATCATCAGATTATCTCTTAGTTGGCACTCAGGATATTGACAACAATGATGTGCCCTCGTATAGACTTCTTGCCTCATATTTTGTGGTATCGCAGTTCGTCTAGATGTATTATCGACTTCTATATTTTCCATGTCTGTACGCTGTTCCACAGACAGTGATGCCTTTCTGATTTTCTTATAGATCACAACTACAAGTATGCTGACTATAATGACAGATACTACGATGATTATTATCGGCCATGAAGAAAGTGATGAAACCAATCTCGTTAATATGTGCCATAGCAAATAGCCACTGGTACATAGGGTTATTAACAACGCTGAAAATAAGGCTATTCGATTGTTCTTTCGTGAATCCATTCTTGCTGGCTTAGATTTAATAATAATCCACGGGATAGCAACCACAGCTAAGATTAGCCCCATTATCACGTATACATTCTGTTGCGACCACTTTGCCAAAGGTATAGCAACGAATAAATAGAGAAGAACCAAACTGATGCCAGATAAGACGATTATAAATAGGAATCCCAATGGTGAATTGGATGAACGTTGTCTTCCCATATTAACCGCCACCCATTAATAGGTCATATAGATTATACTAATTTTAACGGATCATTGCTCAGATTGTGTAGGCGGTTCGGTTTTATCTGATTTTGAGGCATCCTGAGCTTTATCTATCAATGCAATCCAACCATCAAAATATGCTTTTATTTGCTTTGCATCCATATCTGCAAATTTTATATGAGACATATCTTTGGAATCTATGTGTACACTGTGTGCTATAGACTTACTTGTAGCCCGTTCACCTTTGCCAAACCAAAATATTTGTAAAGCAAGCCAAATAAGACCAGATAGGAAGAATGCAAATAATAAATTGATAACATTAGCTGGTATGTTGTTCATATTAAAATTAACTCCCAACCAATAAGGGAGCAATAGAGCAAAGAAGAACATGAAGATTGCTGATGCCCAATGTATGAATTGCGGGCTGACTTTAGGAAATCTGATTTTGAACATCCGCCCACCCATGCCACTATTTTATCATTGGCTGTAAACAGTATATAAATAAAATAAGGCTTATTAAATCTCGACTTTAGCATTTAATCTTCTTCTGCTTCCCTTAGCATATCTGCGTTGCTTAGGGATACGTTTCCGTTTTTCAAGTAGGTCTAATACTGCCAAAACATTTGAGATTAATGAGGTATCTGCTGATAAGGCTTATTCAAGCAAACGCAATATCAAGGCTACTCAAATGATTGGCGGAACAGCCTTTATCCCATTCAGAGCAAACGCAGCTATACAGAAAAATGCCTCACACAACGATATGAACGATATCTGGAATCGCATGTGGCACTTCTATAACTTCAATCGTGAAACCTTCCTACAGCATTATCACAAACGTTCCAATGTTGAGACTACTTTCAGTATGATTAAGACCAAATTCGGTACGGCAGTTAAAGCCAAGACCCCTACAGCACAGGTTAACGAAGTCCTGTGTAAGATTCTATGCCATAACATCTGCGTACTGATTCAGTCGATTTATGAACTTGGTTTAGAACCTACTTTTTAGACTTCTGAGGCAAAAACGCCAGTTGCCCCAAAAGTAATAGGGAAATGAGACTTTTAAGGCAAAGCCCCTATCGTGCCCTTAATAAATCCTTTATAATTTGGACATAAACTATTACATATATGACAAAAGTGAAGATTTGTTATGCAGCAAATGTACTCTTGTCCCAACTGTAAGGCGATTATTCAGTATGGCCAGCCGTATTGCAGTAACTGCGGTATGAGCTTTAACTGGCCCCCTCCGCAACCGCCTCCTTACCCATACCCCAACCAGCAACAATCGTGGAACCAGCAATATATGTACGGCAATCAGGGGGCTTTGCCTCCCAGGAAAAGCTCGATGGGCGGTTTTGTGTGGATAGTAGTGATATTGCTGGTTATCGGGGGAACGATCGGTGGATTCTATTACGCTACGAACGGGGCCGTGCTCAAATGGTTCACTCCGCCCTCCGTAACATCCTTCGATGCCAGTCCTTCATCTATCACATCGGGAGGATCAGCAACGTTAACCTGGGTGGTAACGGGAGCCCAATCGGTCTCAATCAGCCCTGATATCGGAACCGTGTCATCCGATGGTTCACAGACGGTGAATCCGACCGAAACAACAGAATATACGCTGACCGCATCCAACTTATCCGGCTCATCCCGCGCATGGTCCACTATTACGGTTACAGCTCCAAGCAAACCGGCCGTCAGCAGTTTCGGCGCCAACCCCGGTACTATCACCGCCGGCCAGTCGGCCACGCTATCCTGGAATGTTTCAGGGGCAACCTCGGTTTCCATCAGTCCCGCCATAGGGACAGTGTCATCCAGCGGCTCGCAGACGGTCACGCCCACCGAGACAACCACCTATACAATTACCGCCACGAACGAGGCCGGCCAGTCGGCGACAACGGCCATGATTACGGTTAATCCATCCAGACCGCCGGATATCACCAGTTTCACAGCCAGCCCGGCCTCTATCACCTCAGGAAGCAGTTCGACGCTGTCATGGACCGTCAGCGGCGCAACTTCTGTTTCCATCAACCAGGGAGTTGGAACGGTATCGACTTCCGGCACGAAATCGATATCGCCTTCTTCAACAACCACATACACTCTCACGGCCGGCAACAGCGTCGGCAGCTCTACGGCGACGGCGACGGTCACGGTGACCGCCGCGGGCATACCGGTCATAACCACTTTTACCGCCAGCCCGACATCCATCACCGCGGGCAACGACACAACACTGACCTGGACAGTTACCGGGGCGACAACGGTCAATATCACACCGGGTGTCGGTACGGTGTCGGCCACCGGCACGCGCACTCTGACCCCCACTACGACCACCACCTACACACTCACGGCCACCAACACCAGCGGCCCCACAACCGCGACAGCGACGGTGACGGTGGCCACGGAAGGGTCACCGGTGATCAGCTCGTTTTACGCATCTCCCGTCACCGTTACTTCCGGGTCGTCTTCGACACTGCACTGGACTGTTGCGGATGCGACGGAGGTATCTATTACCCCCGGCATCGGCGTCGTATCTTCCACCGGGTCAGAGTCGGTAACGCCTTTATCCACAACGACATATGTATTAACCGCCTTTAACAGCCACGGTACAATCACGGCGACGGCCGCTGTCACAGTCAGCACATCTACCAATCTGCCGGTGATAAGCACTTATTACGCAAGCCCGGCCTCGGTCACGTCAGGACAATCGACAACATTATCATGGACCGTTACGGGTGCCAGCACCGTCTCCATCAATCAAGGCATTGGCACCGTTTCGGCCACCGGTTCCAGGACAATAACTCCCGCCGCCACGACCACATACACAATTACCGCAACCAACAGCTATGGTTCTGCAAATGCTTCAGCCACAGTCACTATAACAACGACATCGGGTACTCCGCCGCAAATAGACTCATTCACAGCTTCGCCCACTACCATCTCGTCCGGAGGATCATCGCTGCTGAACTGGGCCATAACGGGAGCAACTTCCATCTCTATCGAACCCGATATAGGTGAGCTTTCGGCATGGGGCTATCAGGATGTATACCCAACGGAGACCACGACCTACACCCTGACCGCCTTCAACAGCGCGGGCTCGGATACAGCCACAGTAACTGTAACGGTATCCCCCTGAGATAATGACAGGTGTAGTATCATGATAACGACGGATATATTTGACTGACGTGTAATTATGAATACTTTTTTAAACATACTCCCGTGGTTCGGCCTGGGTTTAGTGATACCGGGCCTCTTCTGCTCATTCTCCGCTTCATATAACGACCTTGTATATCCGGGGATGACCAGCTCAGGCGTGGGATATTTCGTTGCGCTGTGCTTCGGCGCCATCGGCGCCATTTTGGCCATGGTCGGCGGACTTATCTCCAGGCCGCGTTTTTTCTGGATCGCATGCTTAATTATCGGCAGTATATATATTCTATCGTTCTACGGTTTGTTTCTGGTTATGCTGGACAGCCGCTGGACTGAAAGGGCGGGCATCGCTCAAACGATCTCCGGCTTGATATTAATTCTCCTTCCAGGAATAATTCTCATAACAGAGGGTATAATCCTGGGGAAACGGAGTATCAAATAAAGGAGGATTAGATGAAGCCGATAGGCCCTCTAATGAGAGAACACCGCCTGATCGAACGAATGATATCATTGTTGAAAGCAGAAATCGATCAGATAAATACCAGCGGTAAAGTCAACACCGGCTTCCTGATGGTGGCAATCGATTTCATCAGGACCTATGCCGATCGCACTCATCATGGGAAGGAAGAGGACATCCTTTTCAGAGACCTCGCACGCAAGAGCCTGTCCCCGGAGCATGCAGGGATCATGCATGAACTGCTTGAGGAACACGCTACAGCGCGCAAGATCGTTGCACGTCTGGCGAACGCAAGGGATAGCTACATCAAAGGTGCTTCTCAATCTCATAAGGACATCGTTAACTGCTTGCAGGAACTCGTCGTCTTATATCCACCCCATATTGAAAAGGAAGACAAACATTTTTTCTATCCCTGTCTTGAATATCTGAGCAAACAGGAACAGGACGCCATGCTGCACGAGTTCTGGGAGTTTGATAAAAAGCTGATCCACGAAAAATACCAGCGGACCGTGGAAGATATCGAACAGAGAAAAATATCGTAGCATAGCTCTCTGATATAAAGGCATCTCAATCAATACAAGTGGCTTTGGACCGCAGCGATCGCTCCCTGACGTTGACATTAGATATTGAAGAACCTACAATGCCTTTCGGAAATGGAAATTGCCTCCTATAGCCATGCCATCGCAACAGGGCTGGGCTTCGTTTGCGCGATGGTCTGTGCCGCCCTCATGCTGAATTTGAAGACAGATGAGCAGAGGCTGAAAAGGGCGCGTATTGCACGCCGTATAGCACCCTTCACCTGGATCGCATTTATCGCGCTCATTGTCAGTGGAATATTTCTGACCCTGGACAAGGATAACCTCAATGCTTACGTACTGGGAGTTAAGCACCTGCTGGTGGTCGTGCTACTGGTCGACGCCGTGCTGATACACTTCCGCTACTTTCCGCGGTTTTTCAAACAGATAGGCTCGCCCGCATTTGCTAAAACATACACAGTCATGCGCCGCATCGGCGCTTTATCCGTATCCTGCTGGATCATCATCCTCGTTCTCTCGGTCCTGCTTGACCGCTTATAGCAACCACCCGTCTCATCCAGCAGATTGCGTCTTGCATATACTTCATCGTCTTATAGCATCCCGGACTCTGTTCCCGGGGCTAATAAGCACCGACAGATACAAATACCTGTCTCCTGACATCAGCAATCTTTGGCTGCGAAGACTGTCAGATACTTTTCCTGTGTAATTACCGCATATGTCAGGTCATGACGCTTATGATTACGCTGCCCCATACGGTGAGTATCACGTTGCTGACGGCATAGGGAACCGCAAAGCCCAGCGCCGGGGTGGTGCTGTCGGCGTCCTCCTGCAGCGTATTGAGCGCAGCTGTAATCACCCTCGCGCCGCAGACCGCACCCATCAGCAACACGATGTTCATTTTAAGCAGGTAGCGGCCGACAATCAGGCCGAGAATGATCGGAACGAGAGACAAAACTGCGCCCGCCAGGAATACACTTAGACCTGTAGTCTCGAAGGCCTGCACCGCCTGCACTGCTGCGGATACTCCGACACACGCGATGAACAGGTTAAGCCCCAGGTCGGAAAGCAGCCATTGCGCGCCTCCCTGGATCTGGCCGAAGGTAGGATGTACAGAGCGCAGCCAGCCGAAGACCAGTCCTGATACCAGCACACCACCGCCCACACCAAGCGTTATGGGCAGCTTGCCCACATGAATCACAACCAGCCCAAGTAATGTACCGAGCACTATGCCCAATCCCAGCATGACCAGATCGGTAATGTTGGTCGGCCGCTCGGGATATCCGAGGTAACCAACTACCCTTTCAATATCCTCTCTGACACCGATCAAACTGAAAACATCGCATTTATGCACTTCCGTATCGCGCGTTATGGGTATTTCATGTCCCTGGCGTGTCACCTTGCTGAGGAAAATGCCATGCGCCAGCTTATTCTTGCTTAGTTCCCCCAGGGTCCGCCCGACCACCGCCTTGTTGAGTACACAGACGTCCAGTACCTCACCCACAACATCCATTACGCTTGTCATGTCAATCTCAGGCCCGATCAAATCAGGAGCAGACAGCATTGATCTGGACCCGCCTGATAAAACGACTGTGTCATTGGCCTTAACAATTGTATCTGGTTCCACTGTAACAGGGTTGTTTCCTCGTTTGATCCTGGTCAGACAGACCCTATCGGAGAAAAGCGCCTCAATCTGGCTGACCGCCCTGCCGGCAACACCGCTTGCTGTAGCACGGTAGGCACGAAGCTCAAGTTGCTTGGACCAGGAAAACAGCTCCGGTTTTTCCGCCGCGGCAGCGCCGCCGCTCATCTGTTCTTCCAGTCTGGCTGCCTCCTGCTTCAAGTTGATGCGCAGCATGCCCGGTATCATTTTTAGAAAAACTATAGTACCGGCTGTGCCGAAGATATAAGTGATGGCATAGCCAACGGCCACATTGGAATCCAGCACGGATTTCTGTGCGTCGCTTATCGGAAGCTGTGCAATGGCGTCTTCGGCCGTGCCGATTGCGGCTGACTGCGTCATCGAGCCGGCGAACATACCTGCAGTGGTCCCCTGGTCGAAATCCATCATCTTGCCCAGAAGAATAGCGAACGCCAGTCCGGAAAAGCATACGACGAGGGATATCCAGAGATAGTCGAGGCCGCCCTTTCTTAATGCGCCGAAGAACTGAGGCCCCACCCTGTAACCAATGGCAAACATAAAAAGTGCGAAGCAGACCGTTTTCAATAGAGGAGATACATCTACATTTATCTGTCCCAGCACCAGCGCTGCCAGCAATGTGCATGTTGTAGCGCCCAGGCTTATACCGAAGAATTTGACCTTGCCCAGGGCATAGCCGACGGCAAGGGCCAGAAACAAAATAATCTGGGGATTATTGCGGCATATATTGACAACAAATTCCACGTGAGACACCCCCAAACTTTTATTTATTTAAGACGGCTCTCATTTCTTTTTCTTCGATTCCTGCCATTCGGCAACGTATTCATCCAGCAGTTCACTGATCGCTTTTCCTATCGCTGTATATGTACTGTTGGGAAGATTAGCCAGGGATACTCTTACAGACATCTCCGGCGCATCGAATCCACCGCCATCCATCAATACAACGGATTTATCCTCGGCCAGTCTGACTACGAAGTCTATAGGTTCGTGTTTTTTAACCATGTAGCGGACAAATTCTTCGCCGTATCGCTGCCTGGCCAGGGCAGGAACATCTATAGTGGTATAGTAATGGGCATCGCATTTATTTTCCGGCGCCGCTGTACCCAGAGCGTCATAAAGAGATGAAAACCTGTGTGCGATTATATACTGGGCCACTCTCTTGTAGATATTTTCCCTGTCCAGCAGGCAGTAAAGCGAGAACAGCGTCATCATAACCTGCTGCGGGGTGGAAAGGCCGGCGGTATGGTGCAGAGCCACCGACCTGCTGTCCGCCACCATACGATCGATTAACTTCATTTTGTCGGGCTCAAGCACGACTGTGCTGTAGCGCTGGCGCAGACCATTTTTTATTTCCTTTGGCAGCGCTGCAATCTTTTTATCGAATATATTTTCCTGATGGATCCCGATGACACCCAGCCTCCACCCGGTGGCGCCGAAGTACTTGGAGAATGAATACACCAGTATTGTATTATGAGGCGCGGCCGCCGCAATAGAACGGAAGCCGTTGACAAACGTGCCGTATACGTCGTCTGTAATGATGATCAGGTCTTTGCGTTTGGTACGTACCAGATCGGCAATTCCGGTCAGCGTATCTTCATCCATAGCTACCGATGTCGGATTGGATGGATGCACCAGGAAGAAGGCCTTTACAGCCGGGTCGGCCAGCTTATCTATTTCCTGCCGGGGATACTGCCAGTATTTATCCTCGCCCTGTTTTATCTCAAGTTCTATAAACTGATAGTCATTCAGCCGTGGTATCTCGATATACGGTGTGAATATCGGAGTCCCGATAGCGATCGTGTCACCTTTGTGCAACAGATAGTTCTCCATCAGGCTGGTGAAGATGTAATGCATGGCAGCCGTGCCGCCCTCGGTAGCAAAAAGGTCAAATTTACCGGAAGGAGGACTGCCTGCGAACATTTCCTGGTCCAGGTATTTCTGAATCACCTGCCCGCAGAGCGATAAGATTCTGTCCGGCTCCGGATAATGGTCACCCAGAATGCCGTCCACCATTTCATAGGTAAAGTCGTCCTCATCCATTTTGAGTTCATCCCGGACATAATCTAGTGACTGCATCAACAGTTTTGCGCCGGGTGTGGATTGCCGTTTACCCAGGTAATGTTTGAATCTTTCTCCCGAACCGGACTTCTCGGGCGACATACCCACGGCGGGTAAGTCCACAGTGCGCAATGCTTCCGTGTTGGCAAAATTACCCAGTTCAAAGAAAGCTTCGCGCGGTGTGACCGCCACCCAATTGGGATTGCCGCGCCCGGCATTGAGCATCATCCTCTCATGATTCGTTCCTGCGAGTTTGATGAGCTTGTCCTTAAGCTCGAACGGGCTGAGTTTTTCGTATTTTTTTTCCTCCGAAGGCTTCATACTACCTCCTCATATGACAATATTTGCGCTTGACGCGTAACTATTGTGTTCCAGCAGGCCGATCAGGGAGTACATGTGATGGTAAAACTCGCCTGGTTCGACATCATCGGCAACGGTGTGAGAATGCTCACCCTCTCCCAGTACGTGACGTTGGATGCCACGTAGATCATCCAGCTCGTTGTTACAGTCTTGGTGCCGGCTGCGCTGAAGACAAGGGTCTCCACCGGGCCTGTCGCGCCGTCGATACGCTCCCATCTATATGTTACCGTGCAGGGCCCGTCGACAGTGATATCAGCGGATGTAGTGACAGTTTTCGGGCACGGGCCGGTATAATTGGACGGATTTGCCTGAGCTACAACACTGGTCACTTTAGGAGGTCCCGACCAGCTCCCTCCACCGGGAGGATTCGAGGGAGACTGTGGTATAGGTATTGGTGTTCCTATTACGTAAATCCCCACCTGGACCGTTTTGGTCGCCGTTCCCCCGCAGCCGGTTGCAGTTAGCGTATAGGTAGTAGAAGTTGTCGGGTTTACTATGCGTGAGCCCGGAGATCCAACTTCACCAAAACTGCCGGGTGAAAGCACAACAGAACCTACCAGTTCTCCCGATGTACCGTTAGTGACCGGCCCCCATTCCAGCGTAACCGCCTTGCCGGATTCAACAAAGCTGGGATTCGCCTCAAAATGAGTGAATACAGGTGCTCCGGGACATCCGGCAGGCGCAGGTTGCTGAGGCTGGCCTGGTTGCGCTGGTTGTTGCGGGATTCCGGTTCCCGCCACTTCGACCATGACCTCACGTCTGAGCACAGTGCTGCCTATATCTACCATAAGAGCATAGACTGTGGAATCGGGAGGGCACACCTGCTTCTGGCCGGAGGCATTTACCGGTTGACCGTCCAGTTCCACTCCAAAGAAACCCTCACCCTGAACACTCCAGCTCAGATTAGCGCATTCTCCCGGTTGAATAGTACCTCTGTCCGTTGTGAAGACAATTTGCGGTTCTCCCGGGGTCTGAGCGCCCTGTGGTGCGCCCGGAGCAACTTCACTTCCTTCCCTGCATGTGCAGCTGGCAGTTACCAGCATGATCGCGATAAGTACCAAAGGGAACACACTTCTAATCATTTCAACACCTCCCCTATATAATGGTATCCTGCTGAAATCCGAAGGGCAGCAACCTGTTAAGAAAATATTAAAGCAAATCTTCATAATCGGCAATAAAGATGATGGCACTATTACCGGAACTTTAATGATATTTGAATAATTGTGCAGTCAAATATTAAGATTAATTAGACCATGTAATAATGCGCCCTGCAATCCCCGTACCCTGATAAATCTGGTATTTGGCCGATAAAGGAGGATGCGAGTTTGTTAAACCACAAATCTGGTTTGTGCATTATAGTGGCCGGGCTGGCAGTCATTCTATGCAGCTGCATACCGGCGACTGTATCAGATATCCCGGCCCGCACCTGGAAAATGAGCGTCGTGACCAGTGAAGATTCCGCCTGGACCAAAGGAGCACAACTTTTTGCCGATCTGGTCAAACAGCGCAGCGGCGGCCGAATAGTAATAACCGTTTATCCCAACGCCGAATTGGCGGGCGGCAACCAGGTAAACGAACTGACCATGCTGCAGGATGGCAGCATCGATTTCACCTATCATTCCAATCTGCTGTATTCCAATCTCGACCAGTCGTTTGCAGCTATCTCCATGCCGTGGCTGTTCACGGACTATACACAGGTTGATACAGCCCTGTCAGGGACAGCCGGCAGCGAATTGTTGAAGGAGACCGAAGCCTATGGCATAGAGGGACTGGCCTACGGAGAGAACGGTTTCCGCCAGTTGACCAACAGCAAGCTGGCCGTCCGTACGCCGGATGACTTGAACGGTCTCAAAATTCGTATCCCCGATGTCGAGCTATATAACTCGATTTTCACAGCGCTCGGCGCCACCCCGATTACAATGAACTTTCCTGAAGTAACGGGCGCGCTCAAGCAGGGGAAGATCGATGGGCAGGAGAATCCCGTTGATATTATTGTGTCCTCCAGGCTCTACGACGTCCAGAATCACATCACCGTCTGGAACTACTCCTACGACGCCCTCATCCTGGGAATGAACAAGAAGGAATACGATAGTCTGCCCGTTGCTGCACAGGACATCATCAGGCAGGCGGCAATCGAAGCTTCACAGGAACAGGTAAAGCTGTCGCGTGATGCCGCCCGTACCAAATTGGGCCTGTTACGCGATAAGGGCATGACAGTAACTGAGCTGACGCCTGACCAGGTTAAAGCATTCCGCGCGGCCACTGACCCCGTATATGCGGAATGGTCGAGCAAAATCGAGCCCAATATTCAGAAGTTATGGGAAATAAGGAGCATTTCCGAGTAGGCGCTTAAGGAGGACAAGAGGAATGAGAAATGCGAGTAATACGATCGGTAACATGATAGATAAAGCAGGCGTTTCCATCATTTGTTCAATTGATGAAGATGGGTTTCCCAACTCAAAGGCGATGCTGCCTCCCAGGAAAAGGGAGGGAATAAAGCATTTATTCTTCACAACCGGCACACCTTCCTTGAGAGTAAAGCAGTATACCAACAATCCTAAGGCCTGCGTATATTTCTTCGACAAACGCTTCTACAGGGGCGTTATGCTCAGGGGCACCATGAAGGTCCTGCATGATAGCAAAACCAAAAAGCTTATCTGGAGGGACGGCGACGATCTGTATTATCCAAAGGGTGTAACCGATCCCGATTACTGTGTGCTCCGCTTCACTGCGCAAAACGGAAGGTACTATAGCAATTTCAAATCCGAGAACTTTAAAATTGATTGATAAAGTTTAGAATAATTAAAGTATCAGTGCTCTACCGTCAGCAGTATCTTCTGATTAATGTGAATAATCTGAACGCAGGCTAATGATTGTCAGGGAAGTCACGGCGAAATCCATCCTGTCCGTCTCACAGATCTATGATTATGTCATTAATCCCTATACCGGCTGCCAGCATGCCTGTTCATACTGCTATGCCCGTTTCATGAAAAGATTCACCGGTCATAAAGAGCCCTGGGGCGAATTCGTCGACGTCAAGATCAATGCCCCCGACCTGCTGCAAAAGGAGATCATCCGTAAGAAACCCGGACGTGTCTGGGTAAGCGGAGTTTGCGATCCGTACCAACCTCTTGAATTAAAATACGAGCTGACACGGCAGTGTCTTATCATACTCAGGCAGCACAAGTGGCCGGTGACTGTCCAGACGCGCTCACCCCTGGTCCTGCGGGATATCGACATATTAAAAGAAATGCGCGGCCTCGAAGTCGGGCTTACGATCACCACCATGGACGACGGCATCAGGAAAATGTTTGAGCCCCATGCACCACCCATAAAGGCCAGGATAAAAGCTCTTGCCGAACTGCATGCACAGGGTATCAGTACCTTTGCCATGATCGCGCCCACGCTTCCGGGCGCTGAAGGCCTGGCCACTGCACTGGCAGGAATAGTGGACTATATCTTGGTCGACCGTATGAATTACCATAACGCGGACTGGGTATATAAGAAGTACGGGCTGAAAGAGGGGCTCAGTGATAGTTTCTTTGATCGAACCGGCAGAGAGCTTGTTTCAAAATGTGAAGGGCTGGGCATCGACTGCCGTGTAGTCTGTTAGCGGCAGGTTTGCCCGACAAACTCCCGGTCCACTCTTCACCGTCACTTCGACGTATCGGGATTATATTAAAACCGGCTATGTTATCCTTCTTCTTTAAGAGTTTGGCGTACAATATAATAGAAAGTTGAGAAGATCAATTGGAATAATCACATTTATTAAATCAGCCATGGCACGCAGACTGGTTTGGGAAAAAGGTATTAAGGATGATAAAAGTTAATTTATCTGTGGTTGTGATGATCTTAGTACTGGCATTCTGCGCATGTTCCAAACCTGCCGTTGGTCCGCCCATCGGTGGTCCCTGTACATATGCGGATATCCCGGGCATGGCGACAATTGTATCGGTAGAGCAAGCCCCCTCAAATGAATACAACTGTGCCGACCCGGTCAAAGTTACCTTCGATTTTGCTCCAACCGATCCGGATGCCGTCGGTCGTTATCGTCACCCCGGCTGGAAGGATACAGGCAATCACTTTACACTTGGCGCTGGAATGAATCCGCCAAAAACCTGGGCCATGGAGCATGGATTGACTGCAGGCAGCCAATTCGCTTGCGTGAGATCTGAATCGACCGGTGGGTCATGTACACCGGTAGTATTCCTATTTCCCAATATCAATATGGAGGGATGGGATAAATATTGCTTTGAGAAATAATTGGATGACTACCTCATGGCAATATGGGGAGACAATGGCCGATAATCGCTCAGTCGCGGTTTGAAAAGGTAAATCCCGCATGGTAATCAAAAACGGAGGGGAGTTATGAAACTAACTCGTGAATACAAGAGGTTCTGCCTGGTCTTATTGATAAGCATACTGATTGTCTGCTGGTCAGGATGTTCCGGCGCAGGCACACAGGGCCTGGTTCAAGGATACCCTATTGATTCCAGCGTACAAACGACGCTCCAGAAGACGATTGTGCCCGGCACAATAGCTCCGGGCAGTTCTATCGAACTTTCAGCTATTTCACAATACGGCAAATACGGCTATGGCAACTGGACGACCGGCCAGGGTCTGCCTTCCGATCCCCGGACCGATACCATGCCGGCAGGTTATACAGGTACATCTGTCACCAATAAAGTAAAACTCCTGAATTTCTTCGCTTTTACCGACATCCATATCACCGATAAGGAGTCTCCGGCCCAGCTGATCTATCTTCAACAATTGTATTACCCGACCCTCCTTCCACCCCCCCTTGACGCGATGGGCCACACTCCCTGGTTTTGGGAGACCTCGGTATATTCACCGGTTATGCTGTATACAACCCATGTTCTTGATGCAGCAGTCCAGACCATAAATGCGCTTCACAAACAAAATCCATTCGACTTCGGGATCTCTCTGGGCGACGCTGCCAACCAGACCCAGTATAACGAACTCAGATGGTACATCGATGTCCTTGACGGCAAGGTTATCACCCCGAGTTCCGGCGCCCATCTCGGAGCCGATACAATCGATTATCAGAAACCTTTCAAGGCGGCGGGGATTGATAAGACCATCCCCTGGTATCAAGCTCTGGGCAACCACGATCATTTCTGGATAGGTTCGCTGCCAGTCAACATTTTCCTGCGACAGGCCCTCATCAGCGACACCGTCATAGCTGCGGGAGATGTCCTCCTGAACCCCGCCAATATCAACAACCCTATGTTTTACATGGGCGTACTCGACGGCTCGACACCCAACGGCGATATTAAAGACGCAGGGCCTGTCGTAACGTTCAACAATCCTCCCAAGGTTGTACCCGATCCGGACCGCCGTTCGCTTTTAAGAACGGAGTGGATTAATGAGTTTTTCACAACAACTTCAAACCCGGTAGGTCATGGATTAAACCTGGTCGACCCCAAACAGGAAAAAGGCTTTGCCTGTTATAGCTTCCTGCCGAAGTCGAATGTGCCGATCAAGGTTATCGTGCTCGACGATACGCAATCAGAAACCGATATGGATACCAGCATCCACGGGCACGGTTTTCTGGACAAGGCGCGTTGGGACTGGCTCAAGAAAGAGCTTGCGGATGGTGATGCTGCCGGTCAGCTCATGATCATTGCCGCGCACATACCGATAGGCGTCCAACCTGACGGCACCTTTACGGAATGGTGGACAGATCCTCAAAATGCCGTAAATATTAACGGTCTGATTGCGGAACTTCACAATCATCCGAATCTCCTCATGTGGATCGCCGGACATCGTCATCTCAACACCGTTAAAGCCTTCCTGACAGACGATCCCGCCAGGCCCGAGCGCGGCTTCTGGCAGGTTGAAACCTCGTCGTTAAGGGATTTCCCCCAGCAGTTCCGCACTTTCGAAATCTACCTCAACAGCGACTATACAATTTCAATTGTCGCGACCGACGTTGATCCTGCAGTCAAGGACGGAACACCAGCTGCGACATCACGAAAATATGCTGTCGCGGCCCAGCAGGTAACCGGAAATAATTTAAGTCCTAATAATCCCGGTTCGGATCCAACCAGTGTGGGTTATCCAACCAGTCCGGACCCGACTATCAAGCCGATGCTTAATGGTTCCTATGATGCAAAGCTTTTCAAGCAATTGAGCCCTGCAATGAAGTCTAAAATGCAGGCATTGTTCCCATAAACAGATTTGCGACTAAAAGGGTTCGGTGGCAGCGACTGAATGACCAGGGGCCTATTATCAGTCTATTAACTTCCTTGCGGATTTCATCTTACCGGGAAAGGTGAATTATTGAGAAGCCGTAGTATAATTACCTGGAAACTAATGAAGTGAAGAGATGGTGTCGTAATATGAAAAACATAATTATGCAAAGGTTTCTGATTCTCATCGTTTTGCTTGTCACAGTGAGTACCGTAGCTACCGGCTGTGCTTCCACCGCGGACACAGCCCAGCAAAAGGTCAGTTCGCAGGAAGCTCAGCAAATCGCCTACGATGCCACGGTATACGGCTTCCCGCTGGTCGTAATGGACCTGACCCGGCAGGTCATGACGGCAGTCCCGGAGCCCAACGCGTACGGGTCACCGGTCAACCAGTTCGGCAATAAGAAGGTCTTTCCGGATGCGACATTTACTAACGTGGTCAATCCTAACGCCGATACGCTTTATTCATCGGCCTGGATAGACACCTCAAAAGAACCTGTTATCCTTACAGTGCCTGACACTCACGGCCGCTACTACCTGATGCCCATGTTTAACTGCTGGACGGATTGTTTTGCCTCGCCGGGTTCACGCACCACGGGCACCGGAGCCGGCGATTTCGCCATCACCGGCCCAAACTGGAGTGGTAAGCTGCCACAGGGCCTTAGGGAGATGAAGTCTTCCACGCGGTGGGTCTGGATAGTCGGTCGCATCGCCTGCGCCGGCCCTTCAGACTACGAGAACGTCTGGCAACTTCAGGACCAGCTGAAGCTGACGCCGCTTTCCGCCTGGGGCACCGATTATGTGACGCCGGCTGCTGTTCCGGTAGATCCTAACGTTAATACCAAAGTCTCTCCTCTCAACCAGTTGCTGGCCATGGATACAGCCGGCTATTTCAACGATGTCTGCCGGTTGATGGTTGAAAACCCACCCTATGAAGCGGATGCGCCTATGCTGGCCAGAATGGCAGAGATAGGCATCAAGCCCGGGTCAGACTATAATTCATATTTTGCCGGGCTGGATGATAGCGTTAAATCGGCAATACAGGCCGGTCATCAATCCGCCCTGGCTCAAATTCCTGCAGCAGATATGGGGAATACAACAAACGGGTGGCAGCTCCCATATGGTACCGGCGACTACGGGACTGACTATGCGTTAAGAGCGGCTATAGCATATCGGGGATTGGGCGCCAATCTAATTGAGGACGCATTCTATGCATCGGCTTCAACCATTGTCGACGGGGCTAAATTATCCAGTGATAACAAATATATTCTTCATTTCAGCAGGGATGAAATACCGCCGGTGAACGGCTTCTGGTCGCTTTCCATGTACAATGACAAGATCATGTTCGTTGACAATCCGATCAACAGATACAGCCTGGGGTCATTAAGCGATCCGCCCCTGGTAAAGAATCCTGACGGTTCGATCGACATATATATACAACGTGATTCACCTGACTCTGCCAGAATGCCCAACTGGCTGCCGGCCCCGGCCAGCGGCGGCTTTCAGATGACGCTGCGCCTGTACTGGCCGCAGGAGCAGGTGGTGGATAAGTCCTGGATACCGCCGGCAGTGCAACCGGTTAAATAGAGCCCGGACATCTGAAAAATGTCAGGCTGCTTCTTCCAGCCTGAATTAGATAGCCTGAAGCTACACAGATCATGCCAACGGCATCAAGTAGCCCTCTGCCGATACTATTTTATATTGACTGATATTAATCAGACCTATATACTGATAGTTAACATTCACTTACATTTTCTATATCAATAAACCAAAATCAATCTTGTAGTGCAGGAGGTTGCAGTGAAAATAAGTGTTATATCTAAAATATTGGCAGCGGTGATTATCCTGGCTTTATTGCTCGTATCCGTGCCTGTTGTCGCAGACTCCGGTCTCACAAGCGGATACGCAAAAATAAAAGACTGGGACAAGGCCCATGAAGCCTTCGGTTTCTCATCGGGTCAAGTTGCCTGGGGCAGCGGCGACTTCTTTATTTCACCCAGAGGAATTCATGTTTTTGAATCTCCCGGCATCATTGATATGGGTTTGGTATATCTTGACGATGTAGGCGAGGCGCCGGCAACGGGATATGTGGAGATGGCGGCACCGGTTGACGGGCATACATACGTTGTACGATCGCAGGGAAAGTACGGCAAATTCTACCTTGAGGAAACCTATGATTGGCTGGACCCCGTTGCGTATGGGATTTCATGGGTGTATCAGACCAATGGCACGAGGACTTTCGAAGGCTCCTCTTCTCCCGCTCAGCCAACTACCTCGGGTCAAACGGGTACCGGTGCAGCAACGGGTTGCACTTATGAGCAGTACATAGCTGCGTACAATAATTTAACCACTTTGATGTCTCAGGGTAAGGGAGATACACCGGAAGCACAGGCGGCCTATGCAGAATTCGTAAAGGTCAAGGCCTGTTACAATAGCGGAAGCTCGGGAACAGGTCAAACGACTACCTCGGGTCAAACGGTGACCGGGGGAGGGACTGAATGTCCTCAGGATACTGCAGCGGCATATCAACAGTATATTGCAGCTTACAATAAGCTAACCTACTTGATGAATAACGGTGAGGGGAATACGCCACAAGCGCAGGAAGCATATGAGCAATACGCTAAGGCGAAGGCCTGCTACGAGAGCGGGAACTCTGGAACAGTGTCGCCTGCTACGACTACGACTTCGACTACGGCTTCGACTACGACTTCGACTACGACTACTACCACTGCACCCATGCCGTCGCCGACAGCAAGTGCAGGACTCGTCCTGCACCTCCCGTTTGACGGTAGCTACAACGACGCTTCAGGATATGGGAACAACGGCACACCTAAGGGAAACATGCGCTTCGCCAACGGTGTGGTCGGGCAGCAAGCTGCATACTTTGATGGAAAGAGCTATGTTGCGATCCGAGACAGCAACTCGCTGGACCTTTCAAGAGCCTTCACCTTTTCCGTTTGGCTGTATAAGGAGGATGCAGGAGAAGGTGGATATGCGGTCGTACTGTCAAAAGGGGACACAGCTGCGACAGATGATAATTCCCCCTATGCCCTCTTCCACGACTATTCTGGGCTGTCGCCAACCGTACGGCTAACGAAGGACAATAGCTGGACCGGCCTCATATCCGCGGGGGCAACAACGGATTTCAAGCAGTGGCATCACCTTGGTGTAACCTGGGATGGGAGGGATGTGAAGTTCTATGTCGATGGAGTGCTAAAAGACACGCAGACATGGCAAGGCCCTCTTCCCAACTCGGCGGCCAGCCTTCTCATAGGTTGTGATCCCCCAGGCCTCACTGAATACTTCAGAGGAATGATGGACGACCTGAGGATCTACAACTATGCCCTCTCAGATAGCGAGGTCCAAGCTGTCTACTCGGGCGCAGGACATGCTACACCTACACCTACACCTACACCTACACCTACACCTACAACTACAACTACAACTGCAGGCACAGCGCTCATTGCCGAATCCAGAACTGTGGCGCCGGGTGCTATAATTCAGGTACCTGTTAATTTCCAGAATGCACAGAACGTCGGCAGCCTGGGATTCAAACTGGGTTACAATCCGTCAGTTGTTCAGGTGATAAAAGTGTCAAAAGGTTCTCTGCTGGCGTCGTCAACCTTCACCTCTAATGTCCAGTCTGATTTCATTATTTTCGGCTTTGCCACGCCCCAGTCCATCAGCGGCACCGGATCCGCAGCCGTCGTGGAATTCCAGGCGCTGGGAGCGCAGGGCAGTAAGAGCCCGCTGACCCTGACCGAGATCACGGCAACCGGTTCTTCCGGTGCTACCCTCTCCGTGAATTCTGTTAACGGCGAGCTGGTCATTGGACAAAAGCAAATAGGGGATGCCAACGGCGATGGCAAACTCTCGGTGCTTGATGCCCTGATTGCCCTGAAGATTTATGTTCAGGCGCTCCCGCTGGACCTGACCGTCGATATTAACAAGGATGGGCGGGTCACCCCTGAGGATGCCCGGTTGATTATGGAGATGGCTAAGCCGTAGTAAAGGAAGGTGATAAACATGAAGTTAGGTTCTATTGTGCGAACGCTGATAATTGCAGTGCTGGCTGTTTTAATAATTATACCTGCTGTTAGCTGCATCAAGCTGGCGCGAAAGTCCGGGGCAACAACCGGACAGGTGAACGTGCCGGTCAATGCTAACAACGCCAGCAACCTGGGCAGCCTTGAATTCGAAGTAGTCTATAATCCTGATATTTTACAGCCGGTGAGCGTAACAAAGGGCGATTTAGCGGACAACGCTATGCTTGATTCCAGCTTCGCACGCTCCGGCCGGGTGTGGGTGGCCATGGTTGATTCCAACGGATTGAGCGGCAGCGGTTCACTGGCCGAAATAACCTTCCGCAGGGTGGGGAGCGGGCAAACAGCGGCTGTGCTGACACTGGAAAATGTCCGTGCTTATAATGCCACTACCCTTGTTGATATAATGACCAGCACCACTGCGGGAAGTCTGACAACACCGCCGGCTATCAATTTTACCCGCTGAAAAGATATCACAGCCAATAAATATATATCTTGATTTTAATGAATCCTTCAATCTGTTGCAGAGGATGCAAGAGGAATCGGTGGCGGCGGAACCGGCGACCGGGACTCTATGCAATACAATTTTAGAAAGCTGCTGACGTCCACCAATGCTCAGTATCTGTTTGATGAATCCAGTTTATCACTCTGAAACATGTTCGTGATGTCATCGAAGAGTGAAGAACTGATTACAATGAAGTCAGGCCTCCTGGCTCGTTGAAAGGAAGTGCACCCAAGGAGTATGCTAAAACAAAGGCTGGATTCTAAGTGGCAGTGATACTAATCACGGGGTAATGTCACAAGGAGGGGTTAAATGCCGACGATCAAGGTGGAATATAGCTTGGATGTTCAAGCAGGAGCAGAAAAATTATGGAACATTCTGACTGATGTACAATCTTGGCCTGAGTGGCACAAGACATCTTATATAAGATCTGCTGAATCCGGCCCACTGAAGGAAGGCTCAGCATTCGCAGCAGAGTTAGGCGGCATTAGATGGAGCATAAAGGTGATAAAAGCTGATAAACCATTCAGCATATGCTGGACAGGGAGACGTTTAGGGATTCAAGCCATACACGATTGGGAATTCCTGGAAGAGGGAGGGAAAACCAGGGCAATAACCAGAGAAAGCATGTCCGGAGGCGTGCTTATCCTTACATACCCTATAGTAAAGAGAAGATTATCAAAATACGATTGCAGATGGCTGGTAGACCTTAAATCAAAGGCAGAAAGCAGCTGAGCTTATAAGAAAATTGGTGGCAGCGGTTGAGATTGAACCAGCGACCAAAACGTATAGGCCTTGCCCTAAGTTTGATAAGTGAATAATCTACTGTGAATCCTTTTTATATTTTTCCTGAAGTTCTTTCAATTGCAGCTGCTTCTTCAACTCGTCTTCACTTAAAGCTTTGTATGAAACGAGCTCATCATTTTTAATCTCAACGGTAAAAAGCGCACGGCACTTCCAGCAGCGGTAGGGTCCAATGTAATCCAGTTCAACCAGAGACGTAGTGCCTTCAGTTTGGCAAGCCGGGCATTTGATTTTTTTAAGCATATTAATTTCAACTTTCTAACGCAGTATTGTAATAGTATGCGTTAATTTCCTATTAATGTACAGAGCTCCCAGTAAGGCAAAATACGGGAACTATGTGTGCTCTAGTGCTGAGGATTTTAAAGGACTGGTGGCAGCGACTGGGATTGAACCAGTGACCAGGGGCTTGTGAGTTAGTGCTATAGCTATTATTCTGTGCAACTATATTCTTAATGCGGCATTTCAATCCAGACCACTGGTTTATCTCCGATAGTCCAGCCGTCATGTCCGGGAGGCACACTGCCCGCGTCACCTGGGCCAAATTCTTGTTCTTTTCCATCATCCATGCGTATCCCTAACCTGCCCGAAATAACATAAAGAAGATGGTCCCCCTGACAGCTTTTAGTCCCCACAACAGGTTTCATGTGTTTTGACCACTGCCATCCAGGTTCTGCGGTGCCTCGCATAATTGTAAAACCTCCGACGGTAACAGACTCTGCCTTCCCGTTCTCATACTTTTTGGTCTCATCTGGCTGATTCAGACTCTTCTTCTCGGCAGTTGCCATTTTTACCCTCCTCTTTTACCGGTCATTTAACACGCCCCAAAGGTATTCCACTTATGATTTTAGATTTTCAATCATAATGAAGTCAAGGTATAAGGCAATAAATCGATCCCGCAAAGTTACGTCTTCTGAATCACAAGATTGCCACGTCGCGTCGCACATCGCAATGACGTGGGAAGCAAGGTTACTATGACTGAAATGGGATGAGTTGGTGGCAGCGGCTGGGATTGAAACAGTGACCGGGACTCTATGCCATACAATTCTAAAAGCTGATGACGCTCACCAAGGCTCAATATCTGTTTGATGAATCCAGTTTATCACTCCACAACTGTTTGAGCATTTCCAGATCATCTATAAACTCTTCCTGAGACTGCTCTTTCTTCTTCTCAAGTGATTCCAGTATCTCAAAGGCAAACGCCTCGCCTCCAAACGATTCCCACACTTCTTTCAATCGGAAGTCAAGGCAAGAGCCCGAAGATCTCGTAAAATTGAAGCTGTTTTGCTTTGCTTGAAGGTTAGGTGTGCAGTCCAATAAATACATGTTGTTCCGAGTATTTACCAATCTATATACTCCGCCAACAACCTTCGCCTGCTTATATTCGTTTGTAAGTGTTTTCCTTGTATCCATTGCGATCCGTATTCAAAAAATATAAATGGTGGCAGCGACTGGGATTGAATCAGCGACCAGGCGCTAATGAGAGCCTGTCTCGGATTTCAATATCGTTGCAGACTTCTTTAACGAAGGGAGTATAATCTGAATTATAACGCTGATACGTAAGGAGAATAATTCCGTGGAGAGCAAAGAAGTCATGTCAAAAATACGTTGGGCATTGGAGGAAGCTGCCAAAGGCAATGCCGATACGTTGGACCAGGTCCACGACCCTGACATCATATACCATCTGTATCCCTTCCCTGATATTAAAGGGCTGCAGATGGAGAAGCAAAGCCGTCTTGCTGCGTGGAAAGGTTTTTCCGACATTCACAGCGATTGGGAAGAGATGATCAGCGAAGGTGATATTATTGTTGCCCGGTATACTGTGCATGTTAAACATACCGGCGTAAATCCGCAGTTTCCGGTTCCTCCAACGGGCAAGGAAGTGGTCTTAAAAGGTTGCTTTGTTGCTCACCAAAAGAATGGCAAAGCTGTAGAAGTATTTGAGTATGACGACTGGCTGGGTTTTCTACAACAGCTCGGCGTTGTACCGTTGATCGGACCTAAGTGAAGCAATAATCGGCGACACCGGCCGGGTATTGGACCGGCGACCACGGTTAGATGGGCCCCTTGATACACTACTTTTTTCTCTGATATGTGGCTATCAGATATATTAAACCCACCTCTAATATAATCTGCGGTATTTTGGTACCCAGGCCGGGTAAACTGAATATGACAGCCGGATTATTTCGGTACATTATGAAGAAAAAGACCATTACCAGTGTATTCATCACCAGGCCGACAATCCATAGCCAGCGTTTTTTAGCCAGGATCAGCAGGCCTCCAAGCATATAACATCCTGCCGCTACGTAGATAAGAGTTCGTTGCCAATCTTTGCTTTCCAGTGTCGGCACTGTAATAATACCGGCCGCCAGTAGTATGTAGAATACTGCGGCTATAAATGCCAGTACCATACATCCAATCATTATTCCTTTCGCCATGACTCCTCCTAACACAATCCTTCGACGCTAAATTGAATATGATGCGATGGTATGGCGGGAATTGACAGAATTGGTGGCAGCGACTGGGATTGAACCAGTGACCAAGGGCTTATGAGTCCCCTGCTCTACCGCTGAGCTACGCTGCCGCGCACAATGTAGAATTCTACCCAAAGGGACTTTTCCTGTCAAAGACACTGACCTGGCGCACCTGAAGGTACGTCCCTACACCACTGATATCGGATTGCATAAAAGATGATTGACAACATTTTCACAGATAGTATAATATGTCATACAAGTTTACTACTTATGCTCATGTGCGCATAAGTATACGAGGGTAAAGGATGCGTGATCTACTGAAGATATTCAAAGCCCTGGCGGACGAAACGCGGTTGAGGATCATGTATTTGCTGATGGAAAGGGAGGCCTGCGTGCTGGAAATCAAACAGGCCATGCGCATCAGCCAGACCCGCGCCTCACGCAATCTGGGCATACTGCACGATGCGGGACTTCTCAAGGCGCGCCGCGACGGTCCGCTGGTTTTCTATTCTCTGGATATACGGCAGATCAAGAAAAGCTGTAACGGGCTCGATGCCATGGTCAAGCAGGCATTCGAGATGGATGAGACATCGCTCAAACACCGCGAACGGTTGAAGAGGCCCATCCCGCGCAGCTCGGACAGGGAATAAGAAGGCTAAACGGCCACTACGGATTGACTTTTTTCCGTATAAGTAGTGTAATATTTGAGGCCTGTTGACGGTCTCTTTCTGGAACATACTGATATGACAGATTTCGAACCTAAGATCGTCGCATTTCTATGCAACTGGTGCTCCTATCGCGGGGCCGATCTGGCAGGCACCTCCAGGATCAAATGCGCTGCCAACGTTCGCGCCATTCGCGTGATGTGCAGCGGCCGTGTTGAGCCTGCTTTTGTATTGCGCGCCTTTGAACTGGGCGCCGACGGCGTCCTGGTGCTGGGTTGCCATCCCGGCGACTGCCACTACTCGGAAGGCAACTACAAGGCGCTGCGGCGCATGGACCTGCTCAAGCGGACCCTTTTACAGCTCGGCGTGGGCGAGGACAGGTTCCGCCTGGACTGGGTCTCCGCATCCGAGGGCGACCGATTTTCGCATATTGTTAACGAGATGACCGAAAAGATCAGGGCGCTGGGACCTTTCAAGACGAAGGAGGGAGCGGTTGCCTAAGCTCAAGGTCGCGCTCTACTGGGCCGCCTCCTGCGGCGGCTGCGAGATAGCTACTCTGGCTATCGGCGATAAGATACTCAAGCTGGCCGAGGCCGCCGACATTGTGTTCTGGCCGGTAGCCATCGACGCCAAATACAAGGATGTCGAGCAGATGCCGGACGGCGGCATCGACGCCTGCCTCTTCAACGGCGCCATACGCAATTCCGAGAACGAGCACATGGCCAAACTGCTGCGGCAGAAATCAAAGATACTCATAGCCTACGGCTCCTGTGCCTACGAGGGGTGCATACCGGGCCTGGCCAATTTCTTCGACGCTAAATCGATACTGGAAAACACCTATATCGGTACGGCATCCAGCGACAACAGCGCTGAAATTATCCCTCAAACAAAGGTGCTCGTGCCCGAGGGCGAGCTGGAGATACCCGAGTTTTACAATACGGTAAAGACGCTGGCCCAGACTGTCGACGTGGACTATTTCGTGCCCGGCTGCCCTCCCGAGGAGAGCACCACCTGGATGGCGCTCGAGGCGCTGGTCAGCGGCAAACTTCCCCCCAAAGGCACGGTCATTGCACCGGCGGCGACCGCCGTATGCAACGACTGCCCCCGCGTCAAGCACGAGAAGAAGATCAAGGCCTTCCACAGGCCCTACGAGATCATACCCGAGCCCGATAAATGCCTGCTGGAACAGGGCCTGCTCTGCTGCGGCATAGGCACACGCGGCGGATGCGGCGCCCCCTGCCCCCAGGCCAACATGCCCTGCACAGGATGCTACGGCCCCGTGGAAGGCGTGCGCGACCAGGGCAGCCATATACTTACGGCATGGGCCTCCATCATCGATTCCAATGATCCCGACGAGATCCAAAAGATACTGGACGGCATTGTGGATCCGGCGGGTTACTTCTACCGCTACAGCCTGCCCGATTCCATGATGAAACGGGCAAGGACCAGGCCATGAGAAAGATCACCATCGATCCCATCACCAGGCTTGAAGGACACGGTAAGATAACCATCTTCCTCAAGGACGACGGCAGCGTGGCCAACGTTTACCTTCAGATACCTGAACTACGCGGCTTCGAGAAGTTCTGCGAGGGCCGCCCGGTCGAAGAGATGCCCCAGATCACCCAGCGCATCTGCGGCGTATGCCCCGAAGCGCACCACATGGCCGCCACCAAGGCGCTGGACGATATGTTCCATACCGAGCCCACCGGCACTGCTAAAAAGATCCGTGAGTTGCTCTACAGCGCCTTTTACGTCACCGACCACACCACCCATTTCTATATACTTGGAGGTCCGGATTTCATCATGGGGCCGGACGCGCCCGTAGCACAGCGCAACATTCTAGGCGTGATCGCCAAGGTGGGCATGGAGCTGGCGGGACAGGTGCTCAATACGCGCAAGGAAAACCACTGGATCATACAGGCCGTGGGCGGACGCCAGATACACCCGGTCTTCGGCCTGCCCGGCGGCGTCAGCAAACAGATATCGGAAGAAGACAGGGCAAAGATCGAGGAGATAGCCAGAAGGGATGTCGCCTTCGCACAGCTTTCGCTCAAGGTATTCGGCGATATCGTGCTCAAGAACAAGGCCTACGTGGACATGATAACCAGCGACGCCTTCACCAGTCAGACCTATTACATGGGTCTGGTAGACGATAATAATCAGGTTAACTTCTACGACGGCAAGGTCAGGATCGTCGACCCCGCCGGCAAGGAGTTCGTCAAATACTCACCGCGCGACTACCTGGAACACATAGCGGAACACGTGGAGCCGTGGAGCTACACCAAGTTCCCCTTCCTCAAGAAGGTGGGCTGGAAGGGCTTCGTGGACGGCAAGGACAGCGGCGTCTATCGCGCCACACCACTCTCCCGCCTCAATGCCGCCGACGGCATGGCTACCCCTCTTGCACAGGAGGAGTACGACAGGATGTACTCTACACTGGGCGGCAAGCCGGTTCACCATACGCTGGCCACACACTGGGCGCGCCTGATCGAACTGCTCTATGCGGCTGAGAGGCTGCTGGAGCTATCACAGGACAGGGAGATCACGGGTCCCAACATCAGGAATATCCCGTCATCCAAACCGACCGAGGGCGTGGGCATCGTGGAGGCGCCACGCGGAACTCTCACCCATCACTACGTGGCTGACGAGAAGGGCTGTATCAAGAGGTGCAACCTGATCGTGGGAACAACCAATAACCAGGCCGCTCTCTTCATATCCATTAAAAAAGCGGCCGAAAATCTGATCAAACCCGGCCAGGACATACCGGAATCGCTGCTCAACCAGGTGGAGATGGCCTGGCGGCCTTACGATCCCTGCATGTCCTGCTCAACCCACACGCTGCCCGGCACCATGCCCCTCGATATAACCGTGCTCGATGCCGGCGGCAACACGGTCAGACGGCTGACCCGTTAATTATTTTTTACCCGATTGAAATGTTGAACCGGTTTACTGTCTTTAACCGGTGTCTACATATGAACATATTTAAATATGCTGCATAATGTTGAGCGCAGCAAACAAAAAATAACTGAAGGAGTTGTGTATGCAGAACCGGGTCATATCCAAGAAGGACCTGGCAGGCTTCGTCGATGACCTTATCAAGACGAAGGCTGCGGGTGAGGTCATCGGCATCAAGGCGCAGGGCAACAAGTTCAACTTCGGCCCGCTCAAGAGCAGCGGCGAGCTCCGCCTTGATTACGACGTGTCACTGCTGCCGCCCAAGAAATACTTCTTCCCGCAGATGGAAACGGTGTTGAAGTACGAGGTCGGCAAGTCGCCCATGGTCGAGCCGTTGGTGGGCGAGCAGAAACTTTGCATTATAGGCGTGCACCCCTTCGACATCCGGGGCATTCTGCTCTTCGATGCCGTCTACGGGGGCAAGGACCCCGACCCCAACTACTTCCTCAAAAGGAATAAGGCTATTATTATCGGGGTAGACTGCCTGACGCCCAATCCCAAGGCCTTCGCCGCCAGCATGGGCACCAACATCACGGACGAGGGCTTCGACCTTATGCTGACCGACCTGGGCGGCGACTACTTCGTCACCGTCGGCACCAGCAAGGGCGACAGCCTGATCGGCAAGGCCAAGACGAAGGACGCCACACCGGCTGACCTGGAGAAGCGCAATAAGGTTCGCAAGGACGCTGAGAAAAAATACAAGGTGTCGCTGAAAATGAAGCCGGACCAGATACCAGGCCTGCTGGACGCCACCTGGGAGAGCAAGGTCTTCACGGATAAGGCCGCCACCTGCTTCAGCTGCGGCTCCTGCGTGATGGTCTGCCCCACCTGCGTCTGCTTCGATGTGCAGGACGAGATGTCGCTCAATCTCAAGGACGGTGAACGCTACCGCCGCTGGGATGGCTGCATGCTCACGCAATTCGCCAGCGTGGCCAGCGGAGAGAACTTCCGCGAGCATAAGGAGCAGCGCTTCCGCCATCGCATGTACCGCAAGGGCAAGTACCTGGTGGAGAGATATAAATACCTGGGCTGTGTCGGCTGCGGCCGCTGTGCCATCGCCTGCCTGGCCGAGATCGCCAGCCCGGCTGAGACTTACAACCTGCTCAAGGAGGTCAAGTAAATGGTTATGCAGCTAACCGCCAAACAATCCATACATCTCCCGCGAACGGCCGAGCTGATCAGGGTCGAGAAGCTGAGCGACCGGGAGAAGGTATTCGAGTTCAAATTCGAGGATGGCAAGGAGCTCGGCCAGCGGCCGGGACAGTTCGTCGAGGTCTCCATCTTCGGCGTCGGTGAGGCCCCAATCTCGGTCTCCTCTTCACCCACGCACAGGGGCTCCTTCGAGCTGGCAGTCAGGGCTACGGGCAGCGTGACCGACAAGCTGCACACGCTGGAAAAGGGCGCTAAAGTGGGGATCAGGGGACCTTTCGGCAACGGCTTCCCCCTCGAGACGCTCAAGGGCAAGGACCTCCTCTTCGTGGCCGGCGGCATCGGCCTCTTCCCCCTGCGCTCGCTAATCAACTACGTCATGGACAACCGCAAGGATTTCGGCGAGGTCAATACGCTCTTCGGCTGCCGGTCACCGCAGGAGAGGCTCTTCATCGGCCAACTGGCCGAATGGGACAAGAGCAAGGATATGTGCTTCCTGGAGACCGTCGACCGCGTGCCGGACGACTCCTGGCAGGGCAACGTGGGCGTGATTACCACGCTCTTCCCCAAGATATCATTCAACCCGGCCACCACCTATGCCATCGTGGTGGGACCGCCCATCATGTACCGTTTCGTTATCGCCGAATGCCTCAAGAAAGGCCTGGCCGACGACCATATCATCATGTCGCTGGAGCGCAGGATGAAGTGCGGCGTGGGCAAGTGCGGGCACTGCCAGATCAACGGGCTGTACTGCTGCCAGGAAGGGCCCGTCTTCACCTATGCTCAGGTAAAGTCTTTAAAGGAGGCGGTATAAATGAAACCTAGAGTAGCCTTTTTCGATTTCACGGGCTGTGAAGGGTGCCAGCTCGAAGTGCTGAACTTCAACCTTGAGATCGTGGATCTCATTAACGCGGTGGACATCGTCGAGTTCCGCGAGGCCAGTTCCGACCACTCCGACGATTACGACATCGCCTTCATCGAGGGCAGCCAGACCACCAAGAGGGACGTCGAAAGGTTGCAGAAGATCAGGGAGAAGGCCAAGATACTGGTGGCGCTGGGCGCCTGCTCCTGTACGGGCGGCGTCAACGCGCTCAAGAACCGATTCTCCATGGAGGAGAACCTCAAGGTCGTTTACGGCGAAGCGGCCAAGTACTACGACACCATACCGACCAAGCCGACCAGCGCCTATGTCAAGGTGGACGCCTACCTGCACGGATGCCCGCCCAACCGCGTCGAGGTGGTCAGCCTGGTGAAATGCCTGCTTACCGGCAAGAAGTTCGAGTTGTGCCACAACCCCGTCTGCGTGGAATGCAAGCTGGCGGAGAACATCTGCGCCTTCGAGCGCGGTGAGTTCTGCCTGGGCCCCGTTACCCGCGGAGGCTGCAACGCTGTCTGCGTCACCGGCGGGCGCAAATGCTGGGGCTGCCGGGCGCCCGTGGACGAGCCCAACATCAATTCTCAGAAGGACATACTGGCTAAATACGGACTGAAGGTGGACGACATGCTCATGCAGTTCAAGCTCTTCAACGGAGCGCTGGAGGTTTCGAAATAATGACTACCAGAGAAGTTAATTTCAAGGTACATCACGTAGCCCGCGTGGAGGGTCACGGCAATATAATCGTCAACGCCAGGGACGGCAAGATCGAGGAGTGTCTGTGGGAAATACCCGAGTCACCCCGCTTTTTCGAATCCATGCTGCGCGGCCTCAGCTATTCCGACGTCAACTTTATCGCGCCGCGCATCTGCGGAATCTGCGCCGTGGCACACGCCACAGCCTCCATCGAAGCTGTTGAGGCCGCCTTCGGCGTCAAGCTCTCGGAACAGGCCTCTCTCATCCGCGAACTGCTCTTCGACGCCGAAACGGTCACCAGCCACGTGCTGCATTTCTATTTCCTGATAGCTCCTGACTTCCTTGGCGTGGGCAGCGTTATTCCCCTGGCTACCACGCATACCGACGTTGTACTGAGGGCGTTGCGCATGAAGAAGACTGCCAACAACTGGGCGGATATGCTCTGCGGACGCAAGACGCATCCCATCTCCATGGTGGCCGGCGGCTTCGTCAAATGGCCGGAGATCGAGCAGCTCAAATGGCTCAAGCAGACGCTGGAAGGCGAGTACATGCAAGACCTCGAGGCCAGTGTAGAGCTGTTCAAGACGCTCAAGTTCCCCGATTTCACACGTGAGACCGAGTACATCGGCCTCTACCGGCCTGATAAATACAGCTTCATAGGCGGCGCTATCGGCTCAACCGACTGCAAGCCCGTACCCATCAACGATTACCAGAAGGTGACCAACGAGTTCTGCGTGCCGCATTCCACCGCCAAATTCACCAAACACCTGCGCGATTCTTACCAGGTGGGCGCGCTGGCGCGTTTCAACGTCAACCACGATAAGCTTCATCCCAGGGCCAAGAAGATCGCACAGGTCTTTGGCCTCAAGGCGCCCTGCTACAACCCATACTTCATCAGCGTGGCGCAGATCGTCGAGACCGTGCACGCGGTAGAGAATAGCATCATGATCCTCGACAAGCTGCTGAGCAAAGGCATCAAGCCGGAGAAGCCGGAGGTCAAAGTCAGGGCCGGGCGCGGTGTAGGCGCGGTGGAAGCCCCCAGGGGCATCCTCTTCCATGATTACACCTTCGACGATGCCGGCAAATGCATAGCAGCCAACATCATCATACCCACCAACGAAAACCACAACAGCATCCAGCACGACTTCAACAAGCTGCTGCCTGAGATCATCGACCGGCCGCAGGACGAGATCAGGCTGGCCATGGAGATGCTGGTCAGGGCCTACGACCCCTGCATCTCATGCTCCACCCATATGCTGGAAGTCAAGTTCAAATAGGGTAATATTTCCTCGCCATTGCGAGCGTCATACTTGAATAAAAGGGGCGGCCCATCCGGGCCGCCCCTTTCACATTTTCGGAATTGTAAATTTAAACAAATAATCATATAGTAATTTTGATGGAAGACCGTTCCGACGATACAAAATACCCGCAAACAAGCCCCGACAGATATGGGGATATCCTCGACCAAATACAGGAGGGCTATTTCGAGGTCGACCTGTCCGGCAATTACACCAAGGTCAACAACGTGGTTTGCCGTGAACTGGGCTATACGAGGGAAGAGCTGATCGGGCTGAACTACAGGGACACGGCTCCCGCAGAGGATATACCCAGGATATTCCGCATATTCAATGAGATTTATCAGACGGGTGAACCCAACAGGGGATACGAGTTCCATATAACGCGCAAGGATGGCAGCGTCTTATATACCGAGTCCTCGGTCTCCCTGTTAAGGAATGAGCGCGGTGAGCCCATCGGTTTCAGGGGTATCAGCCGCGATGTCACCGAGCGCAAAAGGGCTGAGAAAGCGCTGGAGGAAAGCGACCAACGCTACCGCGCCTTCATCGCCAACAGCTCCGAGGGCATCTGGCGACTGGAGGTGGATCCGCCGGTATCAACATCGCTGCCCAAAGAGGACCAACTGCAACAGATGATAGACCGTGCCTGCGTGGCAGAATGCAACGATGCCATTGCACGTATGTACGGCCTGAAAAAGGCTGCCGACTTCGAAGGCACACGGATGAGCAAATTCACCAGCCTGGACGATCCCCTGGACCAGCAACTCCTTAAAGACTTTATCCGTTCCGGTTATTCCCTTGCAAACGTGGAATCCCAAACTGTGGACAATCAGGGAAAACAAAAATGGTTTTCCAACAGCCTTACAGGCATCATCGAAAACGGTTTTTTAGTCCGCGGTTGGGGAGTAAGGCGGGACATCACGCAGCATAAGCAGTCCGAGGAGAAGCTGGCCCAAAGCTACGCGGCGTTGCGCAGGACGCTGGACGGATCGATCAAATCCATAGCCAAAATGGTTGAGATGAAGGACCCGTATACCGCCGGGCACCAGCAGCGGGTGGCGGAACTGGCCAGGGCGATAGCTGCTGAGATGAACCTGTCGATTGAACAGGTCGAGTACATTTACCTGGCGGGGCTGATACACGACATCGGCAAGTTCTACGTGCCGGCGGACATACTCAGCAAGCCGGGAAAACTCACCCACATCGAGCTTGCCATAATACGTACACACTCCCAGGGCAGCTACGACATTCTATCTGAGATCGAGTTCCCCTGGCCACTGGCGCAGATCGCCTGGCAGCACCACGAAAGGCTGGACGGCTCGGGTTATCCTCAGGAGCTCCAAGGCGATGCCATCCTGCCGGAGGCTAAAATAATGGCAGTTGCCGATGTGGTGGAGGCCATGGCCTCCTTCCGTCCATACCGTCCGGCTCTGGGCATCGATGCCGCCCTGCAAGAGATCGAACACAACCGTGGCAGGCTTTACGGCGCCGAAGAAGTGGACGCATGCCTTAGGCTATTCAGGAAAAAAGGATTTAAGTTTACTGCGATCGTTTAACTGTAGATCATGCCTCTGCGCAGGCAACAACCGTGTAAAAAAGATATAATAAGCCTCCGGAAGTATCCGCAACTTAAACTGGAAGACCGTGGATTTAAACTTAATCTTCATCGGCTTCGTCATACTGGTCGCCCTGGCTTTTGATTTCACCAACGGCATGCATGATGCCGCCAACTCCATCGCCACGGTGGTCTCCACCCGCGTCCTGTCCCCCAGGCTGGCGGTTATCTGGGCAGCCTTCTTCAACTTCGCCGCGTTCCTGATCTTCGGCACGCTGGTGGCCGAGACTATCGGCAAGGGTATGATCAACGTCAACTCCATCAACGAGACGGTCATACTGGCGGCATTGCTGGGAGCGATAAGCTGGAATCTCATCACCTGGTACCTGGGTCTACCCAGCAGCTCCTCACATGCGCTGATCGGCGGTTACGCAGGCGCGGCCATCGTAAAAAGCGGCTTCGGTGTAATCATTCCCGCGGGTTGGTACGCTACTCTGATTTTCATCATCCTGGCACCGGCTATCGGACTCGTTTTGGGTTATGTATTGAAGGTATTGACGTCATGGATGCTGTGCAGGCAGCGGCCGGGCCTGGTGAACAGGTGGTCACGCATAGCTCAGCTCGTTTCCGCTGCGCTCTACAGCCTGGGACACGGGGGCAACGATGCGCAGAAGACCATGGGCATCATCACCAGCCTGCTCCTGGCAGGGGGATTGCTCACCGAGTTCCAGGTGCCGATCTGGGTTGTGCTGCTTTCATATGCCGCTATCGCCCTGGGCACCCTGACAGGGGGATGGCGTATCGTGAAGACCATGGGGCAGAAGATAACCCGGCTAAGGCCGGTCGACGGCTTCTGCGCCGAGACTGCCAGCGCTTTCTCCATCTTTCTGGCCACTCACCTGGGCGTGCCGGTCAGCACGACCCACGTGATCACCGGAGCCGTCTCGGGCGTGGGCTCGGCCAACCGCTGGACAGCCGTCCACTGGGGTGTGACCCTGCGCATCGTCTGGGCCTGGCTGCTGACCATACCCGGCGCAGCGATCATTGCAGCCATCCTCTACTACCTGCTGCAACTGATGATGGGGCAGGCCCTTTTCTAAGCGCCAGGTAATGGTCGCAATAGCCCGACACAAACGCCCTTTATCTATTGAACCTGGTGGAAACCAACTTGTATATCTCGGCTGCCACGACTATGGTGAGGGCACTGGACAATGCTACCACCCAATCTTCCACAGTCAGTGAATATGTATTGAAAGCGCCCTGCAGGAAGGGAAGATAGACCACAAGAACGAGCAGCGTTAGCTCCCAGCTTACAGCAGCCAGCAGCCACCTGTTCTGATTTACGCCGAGATTGAAGATCGACCGCTCCAGCGAACGGCAATTGAAGGCGTTGAGGAACTGTATGATGATGAGGGTAACAAAACACAGGCTCTGCGCCTCCAGAAGACTCTCGCCCCGGTTCAGTGCCCATACAAAAACGAAGATAGAAGCCAGGCACGTCCAGATCCCCATGATAACCATATAGCTCACCGTATTGCGAGTGAAAACGGTCTGGTTTCGCGGGCGAGGCTTTCTAAACATGACATCTTTGGAGTAGGGGTCAACGGCCAGGGCCAGGGCAGGCAGACCATCAGTGGCCAGATTGACGTAGAGTATCTGCACAGCAATCAGCGGCAACGCGCCAGCCGGTATGCCCAGGAGAGGACCCAGCAGTATGGCGGAGGCCATGAGCAGTATCTCACCGAGATTGCAGGAAAGCAGGAATACCAGGTATTTCTTGATGTTGTCATAGATTGCCCGCCCCTCCTCCACCGCTGCCACTATCGAAGCGAAATTATCGTCGGTTAGAATCATATCGGCGGCTTCCCGGGTAACGTCCGTGCCTTTAATGCCCATGGCTATGCCGATGTCCGCCTTTTTGAGCGCGGGCGCATCGTTGACACCGTCCCCCGTCATGGCTACCACGTGTCCTTTGCGAGCCAGCGCTTCTACCACGCGCAGCTTATGCTCCGGCGAGACCCTGGCATACACATCGACTTTTTCCGCCGTACTATTGAACTCATCCTCAGACATGCCATTTATCTCGTCACCCGTCAGCGCCATTCCCCCCTTCATGATGCCCAGCTCGCCGGCGATGGTAACCGCAGTCAGCTTATGGTCGCCCGTTATCATGATGGTCCTTATCCCTGCCTGATCGCACACCCCGATGGACGCCTTCGCTTCCGCGCGCGGCGGATCTATCATACCGCCCAGTCCTAGCAGCACCATGCCGCGGACCTCTGACTCCTCGGTACTAAACTCACCGGGCAGCAATTTATAAGCCGTGCCCAGCACCCTCAGCGCTTCAGCCGCCATCTGATGGATCTTGCCGTGTATCCTAACGCGCTCATCCTCATCCAGTTTAACCTCTCTCCCGTCACGATAAATATATTCGCAGGCCTTGAGGATAACCTCGGCAGCTCCGTTTGAATATGCCACAACACCTTCCGGCTCACGGTAGGCCACCACCATCCTCTTGGTTTCCGAAGTGAAGGGTATCTCACCCACCAGCGGGTTATCGTTGCGGGCCTGGTAATCCATCAGTCCCGCCTTGGCCGCTGCCACCAGGAAAGCGCCTTCAGTAGGGTCTCCCTTGATCTTCCAGCGATCGTCCTCCTGATACAGCTTGGCATTGGCGCAGAGGTTGGCCGCCTTTAAATATTTCTGCAGCACGGGATCGGCCGGATCAAGCCTGTTGCCATCCCTGTAAAACTCTCCCTCCGGCTCATATCCGGTGCCGGAAACTTCTATAAACTGACCGTCCAGATAGATCTTTTTCATCGTCATCTGGTCCTCGGTCAGCGTGCCGGTCTTATCGGAGCAGATCACGGTGGTACATCCCAGCGTCTCAACGGCCGATAGCCGGCGCACCAGCGCATGGCGCTTGACCATGCGTCTGACGCCCAGCGCCAGCGATATGGTTACCACAGCAGGCAGCGCCTCGGGCACAGCCGCCACGGCCAGGCTGACGCCCCAGATAAGCATCTCCAGCGGAGGATGACCGCGCCAGATGCCCATGCCGGCCAGCACAGCGCACAGTATCAACGCGCCGATGGCTATATATTTACCGATGCTATCGAGATTGACCTGCAGAGGAGTCCTCTCCTCCTTGACCTCCTTCAACATGCGCGCTATCTTGCCGAATTCCGTCCCGCTGCCGGTTTCGACCACCACCGCTTTGCCCCTTCCGTAGACAGCCACCGTGCCGGAAAATACCATGTTTATCCTGTCGCCCAGGCTGGCATCGCTATCTATCGGGTCGCAGTTCTTCTCCACAGCATTGGACTCTCCAGTCAGCGGCGCCTCGTTAGTCCTCAGATTTACCTCATCAATGACACGGGCGTCGGCGGGAACCATGTCGCCCATGGTCAGCAGGATGACATCACCCGGCACCAGCTCCCTGGCGGGCACATCGGTCTCCACCCCACCCCTCAACACCGAGGCCAGCGGCGCCGCCATACGCTTGAGCGCCTGGATGGCGCGTCCCGCCCGGTATTCCTGGAAAAAGCCCAGCCCGGCGGCGAATACGATGATGACGAAAATCACGATGGCGTCGGTGACCTCGCCCAAGAATGCAGAGAGCGCGACTGCGATCAGCAATATGATGATCAGGACGTTCTTGAACTGCTCGAGCAGCAGCTTCCACGGCGAAACGCTGTCATCACCCTGCAGCTCGTTGTACCCGTATTTCTCCAACCTTGAGGCGGCCTCTTCATGGCTCAGTCCACCGCTACGGGAATTTAATCTGACCAGTGTTTCATCAGCAGACAGGTTATACCAGGGATCTCTCTTGTCGGAATTCATTTGCAGCTTCCTCTCGATATGTCGTCCGGCTCAACGCATAATTATAGCAGTTGCGCATTATGCCGGGCATTTTGACATACCTGTGATTCTATGTTAATGTTTAATCCATGGTTAATTGCATAGGGCCCCGCTGGTTTTACGCCTATTATTACTTTACGCCCGGCCGACTGCCTGGGGGACGATGCAACATACCTGAATTTTAAATAGCTGTAAGATAAGAATACCAAGAAGGGCCCTCCAGGCGGAGGGCCCTTCTTTTTTTACACAAAAATTTCAGGGAGGTACACATACAATGATGATAATGAAACGCGACGCCACGGAAGAGGAGATCAAGAATGTGATCAGGGAGATCAAGGTTCACGGCCTCAAGGCTGATGTCTCGCGGGGGGATTTCAGGACGGTCATCGGCCTGGTGGGCGATGAGCGTAAGGTGCCCTTCGATAACTTCGCCATACTGCCCGGCGTCAAGGAGGTGGTCAAGATCGAAACCCCATACAAGCTGATCAGCCGGGAGTACGGGCGCGCGACCGAGGGCAGCAACGGACTGCGCCGCACCATCGATATAGGTAACATCCATATCGGCAACGGTGAACCCATCATCATGGCCGGCCCCTGCGCGGTGGAGAATAAAAAACAGCTCTTCATGATCGCAGAGGGCATTAAAAAGGCGGGCGCACACATCCTGAGAGGCGGGATATTCAAGCCCAGGAGCTCGGTCCACTCCTTCCAGGGACTGGGCGGCACCGACCGAAAAAGCGCAGAACAGGCACTCAAATGGATGCGCGATGCGGGCAGGGAGTATGGACTGCCCGTGGTCACCGAGGTGAGGGGAGAGGACCACGTGGACCTGGCGGCTGAATACGTCGATATTCTTCAGATCGGATCGCGTAACATGTACAACCAGGACCTGCTGGCCAAGGTCGGCAAGAAGAACAGGCCCATACTGCTCAAGCGCCATTTCGGCGCCGGCATAGAGGAGTTCCTCTCCTTTGCCGATTACATCGCTGCAGAGGGCAACAAAGATATAATCCTTTGCGAGCGCGGCATAGTGCCGGTGGGCAAGGGCAAGGAGTACACGCGCTACACGCTGGACCTGGCGGCGGTGCCCGTCATCAAGAAGGAAACCTACCTGCCCGTGATCATCGATCCCAGCCACAGCACGGGCCGGCGCGACCTCATCTTCAGTATGAGTTGCGCGGCGGTAGCAGCCGGCGCCGATGGACTGATGATCGAGGTGCACTATAATCCGCAGGAAGCGATCGTCGACGGCCGCCAGACCATTACGCCCGCTGAATTACAGGATATAATAAAGGCCTGCCGTGAGATCCACGGCATGGTGTCAGCCAAATCCGGAAGCTAACAGGCGGTATCGAAGGTTGAGGACAGTAAGGATCAAGCCCGGAAGGGTAAGCTACGATGTACGCATCGGCGGCGGGCTGCTGTACCATACGGGCAGTTGGGCCAGGGAACGGTTTGCCGGCGAGAAGGCTATTATAATCAGCAATCCGGATGTTGACCGGCTGTACGGCAGCATGGTCAGGCAGTCCCTGGAAAAAGAGGGCTTCAAAACAGTTACACTGCTGGTGGCCGAGGGGGAGCAGCACAAATCCCTCGACACAGCGGCCAGGCTCTACGCCGGACTTCAAAACGCACGTGCAGAACGGTCTACCCCCGTGCTGGCGCTGGGAGGCGGCGTGATAGGCGACCTGGCGGGATTCGTGGCAGCCACATACATGAGGGGTCTGCCCCTGATGGCCCTGCCGACGACGCTGCTGGCGCAGGTGGACAGCAGCCTGGGGGGGAAAACGGCTGTGGACCACGGCCCGGTGAAAAACAACATCGGCGTCTTCCACCATCCGGAGATGGTCATCGCCGACACCTTTACTCTAAATAGTCTGCCGCCAAAAGAAGTCAGCAACGGGCTGGCCGAGGTGATCAAGTACGGGATGATACGCGACCGGCCCTTTTTCAACCTGCTCGAGAAAAAAATGGCAGGCATCCGCGCCCTTGAAGACGTCTTGCTGGAAGAGGTGGTACAGCGCTGCGTGTATATCAAGGCGCGCATAGTGGAGAAAGACGAGCGCGACACCGGTCTGCGAAACATACTGAACTTCGGACACACTATAGGCCATGCCGTAGAGGCCGCATCCGATTTCAGGATAGGGCACGGCCAGGCAGTGTCCATAGGTATGGTTAAAGCCTCTGTCATCTCTAACCGGCTGGGTATACTTCCGTCCCGGGACCTCGCCAGGCTGAAGGACCTGCTGCTCCAGGCGGGACTGCCTGTGCACATGCCCCGCGTGGACATGTCCAGGGTACTGCAGGCTATTAATTATGATAAAAAGGTGGTCAACGGCAAGACAAGGTTCATCCTGCCGCAACGGATAGGACGTGTCTTCATATCGAGCGATGTCAGCTTCGCCCTGGCCGTAGAAGTGCTGGAGAACGATAATGGATAAGCCCAGGATCTGCGCGGTGATCACCAGCGGCAATACGGATGTCCTCAAGAGGGCTGAACCACTGTCAGACCTGTTTGAACTGCGTATGGACCTGGTGGGCAGCGGCTGGCATAAGCTGATACCTCACATGCATAAGCCTTGGATAGCCACTATGCGTGATGTCTCGCATCAGGGCAAGTTCACCGGCAGAGAGGAGGAACGCGTCAACGAATTGATGCGGGCGGTTGAACTGGGCGTCTCCATTGTGGATATCGAGCTGGACTCTCCTGCCCTAAAAAAAACGGTGAAACGTATAAAGGGCAGAGCAAAATGCCTGATATCCTATCACAACTGGGATGAGACTCCTCCTCTGGAGCATCTGTCGGCCATCGTGCGGCAGCAGCTCGCCGCAGGCGCCGCCGTCTGCAAGGTCGTAACCATGGCCAGGAATATGAATGACAGCCTGGCTGTGCTCGAACTGCCGGGCCTCTTCCCGGGGATCGATATAATCTCCTTCGCCATGGGCCCGGCTGGTGCGCTTAGCCGCATCCTCTCGCCTCTGGCGGGCGGCTACCTGACTTACGCCTCGATGGACGGGAGCGAAGGCTCCGCCCCCGGTCAGATCAGCGTGGATCTCCTGCGCAATATCTACAGGACGATAATGTGATGGCGGGTTTTGAATTGAATGGCAAAACAATGGTATGCGGCGTGATGGGTGATCCGGTGGAACACAGCGTCTCGCCCGCCATGCACAACACCGCCTTTCGCAAACTGGGACTCAACTATGTTTATTTACCCTTTCGGGTGAGCAAAGAGAAGCTTGCGGGCGCCGTCGAAGGCATCAGGGCGCTGCATATCGCAGGCATGAACGTCACGATCCCGCACAAGGTATCGATTATCCCCCTGCTGGACGAGGTCGATCCGCTGGCGCAACGCATCGGCGCAGTGAATGTCGTCCACAACAAAGAAGGTAGGTTGGCCGGCAGCAATACCGACGCGGACGGTTTCCTGCGCCTGCTGAAGGAGCAGGGCATCGAAGCGGGCAGCCTGCACGCAGTCGTGCTCGGTGCCGGGGGCGCCTCCAGGGCCGTCTGCTTCGCGCTGGCCTCCCTCGGTTCCGATATCATCATCCTTAATCGCACCGTGCAAAAAGCACTTGATTGTGCGGCGGAGATGGCGAAATATACGGGACGCACGTTCGCTGCACTGGAATTGAATCCGGATAACCTTGCCGGATCGCTGGCAAAGGCCGACCTGGTGGTTAACACCACCAGCCTGGGGATGGCCCCGCATGCCGATGTTAGCCCCGTCAACTGCGCCCTGCTGGAGCGCAGGCATATCGTGGCGGATATCGTATATAATCCGGTTGTAACCAGGCTGCTCAGGGATGCGGAGAAAGCAGGGGCCCGTATTATCGGAGGGCTGGATATGCTGGCATGGCAGGGAGCGCTGTCTTTCGAGACATGGACCGGCTGCAGGGCGCCGGTCGATGTGATGCGCCACGCAGCAGCCCAAGCAGTGAAACGCTATGAAAAATAATATTGCTTTAATCGGCTTTATGGGGGCAGGCAAATCCGCCGTGGGCAGGGCGCTGGCGGCGGCCGCCGGAATGGATTTTATCGACATAGATAGTCAGATCCGGCAAAAAACCGGGAGGTCGATCCCACAGATTTTTTCCTATGACGGCGAAGCTGCCTTCCGGCGTATCGAGTCTGAGGCCGTCAATGAGATTAACGTTAAAAAAAACACTGTGATAGCCTGCGGGGGAGGGGTGGTTCTCGATCAGTCCAATATAGAGGCTCTCAAGCGCAGTGCAGTTATGATATATCTGACGGCCGAGCCCTCCATCCTGCTGCGCCGTGTACTGGACAGCCCTGAGAGCCGTCCACTGCTGCAGGTCGTCGATCCCGCCGAGGCCATGGGCGGCCTTCTGAAACGCAGGTTGCCTTTATACCAGGCGGCAGCCGACCTGACCATAGACACATCAGCGCTCGATATCGATAATGTGGTAAAAAAAATAATCGCGGAGCTAAAAATTAATGAGAGTCACAATCTCCCGGAGCAGGATTAGCGGCAATATCGCCGCTCCATCCTCTAAAAGCTATACGCTGCGCGGACTGATGTGCGCTGCGCTTGCGGAAGGGAGGAGCGAGATCGAACGTCCTCTTCATGCCGACGATACCGAGGCAGGACGCGATGTGCTTCAAAAAATCGGGGTGACTATTAGTGAAAAAGACGGCTCCTGGCTGGTAAGCGGGGGCAGTTTCCGCCAGCCCGATTCGGAGCTGTTCTGCCGTGATTCTGCCGGCACGCTGCGTTTTATGACAGCGATTTGCTCGCTGGTACCGGGCACCTGCCGGCTGACGGCGGGACTGTCTCTTTCGAGAAGGCCCATTGCTCCGTTGGTGGAGGCGCTCAAGCTGCTGGGCGTGGACTGCACTACCGAAGGCAGCGCGGCGGTTACCATCCGGGGAGGCCGCTTAAAGGGAGGTGCGGCCGGGCTGCCGGGAGATATCAGCTCACAGCTTGTCTCGGCCCTGCTTTTTATCGCACCCAGGGCTGAGAAAGGGATGAACATAGAACTGGCTCCGCCGGTGGAATCCAAACCCTATATCGATATGACGATCGACTGTATGAAGAAGTTCGGGGTTAGGGTGGAGCGCAACCCGGATGATATGAGGTTCGAGATCAAGCCGCAGGCCTACAGGCCCGCACGCTATCGCGTGGAGGGGGACTGGTCTTCGGCTTCATACCTGCTTTCCCTGGGCGCTCTGGCAGGTGACGTGCATGTGTCGAACCTGAACAGGTCGAGCTTCCAGGCCGACAGGGAAATCCTGACCCTGCTCAGCCGCATGGGTGCCGGTTTGCAGGAACGAGGAGACAGTGTGAGGGCCAGGAAGGCGCAACTGAAAGCCGTGAAGGCGGACCTTTCCGACTGCATCGATCTGCTGCCGACCATGGCGGTGCTGGCTGCCGCAGCACAGGGAGAGAGCATACTGGGAGGCATCAGCCGCGCCCGGCTGAAGGAGTCCGACAGGGTGGCTGCCGTAAAGGAGGGATTGCAACGGATGGGCATACCCGTCAGGGAGGAGAGGGATACCATGTATATCACCGGCGCCAGGCCCGCAGGATGCGCCGTCGATTCGAAAGGCGACCACAGGATAGCCATGGCCTTCAGCATACTGGGCGTGCTGGCCGGCAATACGATCATAGAGGGCGCCGAGTGCGTGAATAAGACATATCCTGACTTCTGGGCCAGCTTAAAGAGCCTGGGAGGGGAGGTGGTTTTAAATGAGTAATAGCATCGGCACACAATTTGTTGTAACCAGCTTTGGGGAAAGCCACGGCAGGTGCGTGGGCGTGGTGATCGACGGCTGTCCGCCGGGCCTGCCCATCGGGTTGGATGAGATACAGGCCGAGGTGGACCGCCGCAAACCGCAGAGCAGCGCCGGCGGCACTGGGCGCAGGGAAGAGGACAGGGTGGAAGCCCTCTCGGGCATATTGAACGGCAGGTCGACGGGGGCGCCCATCTGCCTGCTGGCCTGGAATAAAGACGCCGACTCCAGCGCCTACGATGAGATCATCTCCACGCCCAGGCCGGGTCATGCCGATTATACGGCCTTTCTCAAATACGGCAAATACAACGATTTCCGTGGCGGCGGCAGGTTCTCCGGCCGTATCACCGCAGGATTCGTCATGGCGGGCGCAATCGCCAGGAAGCTGCTGTCGCTACACGGGATTGAGATTATCGCCCACACCATGCAGATCGGTGACGTCAGGGCCGACCCTCACCCTTCGTATATCACGAGACGCAACGTAGATAAGAACCCGGTCAGATGCGCGGACCCTGCGGCGGCGAAAAAAATGATGGCCGTGATCCAGGCCGTGCAGAAGGAGGGCGACAGCATCGGCGGCACGGTGGAAGCGCTGGCGCTCAATGTTCCCGGCGGGCTGGGGGAGCCCGTCTTCGACACGCTGGAGGGAGAGCTGTCCAAAGCTTTCTTCGCCATACCCGCCGCCAGGGCTGTCGAGTTCGGCGCCGGTTTCAGCGCGGCATCTATGCGCGGATCTCAACACAACGACCTCTTCAGCGTGAAAAATAAGAAAATAGTCACTCTTACCAACCACGCAGGCGGCATCTCGGGCGGATTGAGCAACGGCATGCCCATCATCGCTAGAATAGTCTTCAAACCCACTGCGTCAATAGGCAAGAGCCAGAAGACCGTCAGCCTCAAGACGGGCCGGACGATCGATCTATCCATCAAAGGCCGGCACGATAGTTGCATCGTGCCGAGGGCGGTGCCCGTGGTTGAAGCCATGATGTCGCTGGTGCTATGCGACTTCGCCTTGCGGGCGGGCCATATAGGGAGAATAATCTCATGAGTTTGGACGATTTGAGAAAAGACATCGACAGCATCGATTCAAATATAGTTAAGCTGTTGTCCCGGCGGTTGAAGGCAGCCCGCAAGATAGGAGACCTCAAGAAGAAGGGACGGGGTCGTATCCAGGATGCCGCCCGCGAAACGGAGGTCGTCGACCACGTCAGGCGTCTGGCGAAAAAAGAGAACATCAATCCGGAAGACGTGGAGAGGTTATACCGCCAGATTATCGCTGCATCGAGAGGCGTACAGGGTATAGAAATAGCCTTCCAGGGACAGGACGGCGCCTACAGCCAGGAGGCGGCCTTCGACTTCTTCGGCAATTCCGTGTTGACACGCCCCTGCGAAACGCTCGACGAAGTATTCAAACTGGTGCAGGAAGGCGGCGTGCCCTACGGCATAGTGCCGGTTGAAAACTCCCAGGAAGGCAGTATCAGTCGCTCCTACGATCTGCTGCTGGACGCGGACGTGATGGTCTGCGGAGAGACGCAGATCAGGGTCTCTCATTGCCTGATCTCCAACCGCGGCGCTTCGACGTCATCCATCAACCGGATCTATTCGCATCCGCAGGCCCTGGCGCAGTGCCAGGCATACTTACGGCACCTGGGCTGCGAGATCATACCGACCTACGATACGGCGGGCAGCGTGAAGATGATCAAGGAGAAGAAGATCCTGGACGGGGCGGCCATCGCCGGCGCCCGTTCCGCGCAGATTTACGATATGAAAATACTGGACCGCGAGATCGAAGATAATCCCCGTAATACCACCCGGTTCTTCGTTCTCGGCCGCACTGATGCCCCTCCTTCCGGCGATGACAAGACCTCCATCGTCTTTTTACTCAAACATAAACCGGGTACGCTGTACCAGGCGCTGGGCGAATTCGCCAAAAGGCGAATCAACCTGACCAAGATAGAGTCGCGTCCCACCCGGCAAAAGCCCTGGGAATATAATTTCTACCTGGATTTCGAGGGGCACCGCAGCGATAGCGCAGTGCAGCAGACGCTGATACAATTGGAGGATATCTCGCTTTTCCTCAAGGTGCTGGGGTCCTATCCAAAAGCCAGGCAAACATGAGCGATAAAGTTACGAAGATCTCCATCATAGGCGGATACGGGAAGATGGGCAGGTGGCTTGCTCGCTTTCTCGCAAAAGAGGGCCTGCAGGTCACGATAGCAGGCCGCAGCCTGCAGAAGCTTGAGGAGGCGGCACGGGAGTTGGGCTGCCGGGCTGCGCCGCTTGAGGAAGCCGTGAAGCAGGCTCAGGTGATTATTATTTCCGTTCCCATCGGCAGCCTGGAGGATGTAGTACGTGAGATAGCGCCGCATACAAGGCCCGGGCAATACGTATTCGATATCGCCTCCGTCAAGCAACGCCCGGTCGAGATAATGCATAAATATTTAAGCGGCTGCCGCATACTGGGCACGCACCCCATGTTCGGCCCGGGCGCCGAATCGCTACAGGGGCAGCGGTTCGTATTTACACCTGTCGGAGATGAGGAGGGATCGCTGGCAGAGCAGTTACGCCGGCAGCTCGAAAGCAGGGGCGCCAGGGTGACCATTATGTCCCCACCGGAGCACGATAAACTGATGGGTATGGTGCTGGGCCTGCCCCATTTCATCGCTCTCGTATCGGCAGATACACTGCTGAGCCTGAACAGCCTGAAGGAGGCGGGTGAGGTGAGTGGCACCAGCTTCCACCTGCTGTTGACACTGGCGGAGGCCGTCCTTTCAGAGGACCCCGATTTCTATTCCTCACTGCAGATGAGCCTGCCGGACATGGCAGTCATAGAGGAGCTTTTCCGGGAGAAAACCGGGTACTGGCTTAACCTGGTACGCGAACATGACGGAGAGCATTTCGCGCAGAGAATGCGTTACCTCCGGGAGCAGTTCGAGCGTGAAGATCCGGATTTTTCAGCCGCATATAGAAATTTGTACAGACTGGCTGACTAATCAATATATATATGATATATTAGTAAAAGAAAATACCGTCAGCGTCCCGCTGATGAAAGAAAATCCGGCACGGCAAGGCGTCCCGGTGATGGGACATCCCGAAAGCATCTATGAAAAACGCCTGCACAGTGATATACCGGTCCCGGCACACAGTCAGCAATCACTACTAATATTGTGCTGATCCTGTCAGCCAGAGGAGAATAAATGCCTACACCTGATGAGAAGGAAAAGCCCATCACCATCCTGATTATTGAGGGCGACTCAGCGGATGCACGTTTAATCAGGAAGCTAGTAAAAGAGGCCCCCGGCATCGATTGCCAGGATAAATACGTGATGAACCTGGCCGAGGGCATGGAACTGCTAAAACATAACAACATCAGTGTCGTGCTGCTCGACCTCAATCTCCCCGACTGTCAGGGCATAGATACGCTGATGGCGCTGAAAAACGAGCATCCAAATACTCCCATAGTTGTGATGACTGACCCCGACGACGAGAAGACCACGCTGGAAGCTCTCAAAATAGGTGCCCAGGATTACCTGGTCAAAGGCCAGATCGACGGACATATTCTTTTAAGAGCCATGCGCTACGCAATCGGCCGCAAGCAGTCGGAGGACGCCATACTGAAGTCCAAAATATTATTGCAGAACGTGATAGACTCAATGCCGGACTGGATATATGCCAAGGACACGCAACACAGATTCCTTCTGGTCAACAGGACTTTCGCTGAATCACAGAACGTGCAGCCCCAGAAGATGATAGGGAGGCCCGATACGGATTTCTTTTCCGAGGAGCTGTGCTGCGGCAATCCCGCCAGGGGGATTACAGGTTTCCATGTCGATGATGATGAAGCGCTCAGTGGCAAGGTCCTTCACAATCTCGATAATCTGGTTACCTGGGGTGACGGCTCACTTCACATATACGATACATCCAAAATCCCGCTATACGACGAATCAGACAATGCATTCGCAGTACTCTGCTACGGCCGCGATGTTACCAGGCGACATAAAGCCGAAAATGAGCTGGCAGCCAGCAATAGAGCCCTGCGAAAAACGTTGCATGACTCCATCAAGGCCATGGCCCGCATAGTGGACCTGCGCGACCCTTATACCGCCGGCCATCAGCAAAAAGTTGCGGGACTGGCCAGCGCCATAGCACGTGAGCTGGGCATGGACGACACGGCTGTGGAACACCTCGTCATGGCGTCCACTGTGCATGATATAGGCAAGATGTATGTACCGGCCGATATACTGAGCAAACCGGGCCGACTCTCGGAATTGGAGTGGGATATTATCAAAACGCACGCGCAGGGTGGATTTGATATCCTGGCCGGGATCGAGTTCTCAGGGCCGGTTGCCATGACGGTGCTGCAGCATCACGAGAGATTGAACGGTTCGGGATATCCCAACGGGCTGAAAGACAACCAGATACTCCCCGAGGCGAAGATACTGGCGGTGGCCGACGTGGTGGAAGCCATGGCCTCGCACCGGCCTTACCGTCCTTCCCTGGGCGTGGAGACGGCTCTGAACGAAATCGAGCGGAATAAAGGAGACCTTTACGACCCGGCAGTAGTGGATGTCTGTCTCGGGCTTTTCAGAGACAAGGCTTTCAACTTCAATACTCAGCCCGTAACAGGGCCATGACAGGGCCTCATTTGCGTCCCGCCATAATGCCTATGAAGTTCTCCAGCAGCATCTCGGTCCTTTCCGGAGAATATTTACGCTTGTCGCTCATATCGCCGTCCAGCACGAGGTAAGGTATATCCCGCTCTTTCATCACGTCGCCGATCAGCTTCTGGGCGGCGCAGGAATGGCGGCAGGCATCGGTAGAGAAGTGCACCACGCCGTCCAGATTATATTCATCGATGATCTCGTTTATACCTTTCAGCCGCTGCTCGATGGCTCCCACATAAGGATTCCTCAGGCTCCACAGGGCAAGGCTCTCGAACGGCAGGGACTCGTCCATCTGGCCCCAGTAATTACGGGCAAGCTCCCCCATAACAATCGTGACACCATTTTTTCTGAATATCTGGTTAATAACGGTGGGTTGGACCGGGAACCAGGCCAGCCACAATACGCGATATTTCTCTGGCGTCAGTTTACCTTCCATGATCTTTTTACGGCTCTCCTCCACCATATCAAGGTAGAGCTGTTCCTGTATCTCCCTTCCTGCCAGCATATTTCCAAAGATAGACATATTTATCACAGGTACGCCTATATAGGGATAAGGCGAGACCTTCTGAAGATCGGCCAGTTGCCCGTAGGCCCGCCTCGCGCGGTTCGATACACGGATGCACTCCCGCAGGCGCTCAAGGTTGAACTTCTGCCCTGTGACTTCCTCGATTTTGCCGACGATACGGCGCAGCTGGGCGGCCACGTAATCGACCGACTCCCGGCTGATCTTATTGGGGATATCCAGCGATATGGCTTCCCTGCCGTAACGGTCTGCAAGTATCTTATTGGTCTTTGATTTGCCGTCGCAGAAATAGGACGATGAGAGCAACAGGTCGGCTCTGGGCATATAATCCAGCATATCGCACCCGACGGCCAGCCTGTGGTACGAGCAGATATCGGTAGAGTATCCGACCTCCTCAGCCTTATTCATGATCTCAACCGCGACATCGGCACTAAATGTCGGCAGCAGGTTTGCGGCTATCTCAAAGTCGAAGGGCGCCACATCGAAGGCCGCCAGCAGCTCCATGGGGAACGAATAAAACGATGTCCAGATGACATTTTTATCGGCGCGGTATGCCTCCAGAAAAATAGACGCCAGCTGGATGGTCATTTGTATAGAGGCGCGGGGCTTCTGCTGGTACGCGGTTTCCAGGCCGCTCTTCATTTCCGTATAATATTTCTTCAACATTTCGCTACACCTCAACTAGCCAGCATTTCTACGAAGGCTTCGATCCTGGTTTTAATCCTGTCCCTATCTGTGAAAACATAGTCGTTCTCTACAAAAAGGACGGGTGTGCCATCCTCATTTAGCCTCTTGAGGAGGTAAGGTATGTCATACAGCTGCTGGTCGCAGAATTTAAGTGCCGTCAGTATCACTCCGTTTACGGCATAACGCATAACGTTGTCACTGATGCGGTTATAAGTTTCGGCCGGCGCCGCAGTCCTTGAACAACGCGGCGCACCGAGGTAAGCCTGCGCCAGCGACATAAAAGGATCGCTGCCCTTTTCGTCGACGATGCGCTCAAAAGACCTTAATCCGGTGCACAGGTCGGCAACCGGTACCTCGGCCCCAGTGTCCTCTATCATCTGGAAAATATCGGGCCTGGACATCACATTTCCACAGATCATAATACGGATTTTTTTTCGCCCTTTTGCCGATACGTCTGATCCGGCAGCTTTTTTCTGTAAGGCCGAAGTGCTGTCTGCCGCATCATCGCCATCCCCGTGCAGCAATTCCAGGCCGAGGCTGAAAAGCTCGCTCCCGGCAACCGGCAGCGGCGAGACTTTTTGACGGCTGTAGAGATCGCGCATTTTACCCCTTGCTTTATTAGCCTCCTTTATCGCTTTCTTGAGGGCAGGTCCCGTGATCTCATATCCGGAAACCTTACCAATCCGGTCGGCAAAGTCGCGCAGCTGCGAAGTGTAATACGTTACGGCCAGATCATCGGCGTTCTTGGGTGCCTCCAGCATGTAATGAAACTTGGACGGTATGTAAGCCTTCCATGCGTCGTAAAGGCGGCGCGCGCCGTCGCAGGATCGGGTAAAGACCAGCCCGTCGAATTCAGCCTCCCCATCCTCCACAGCATCAGCAAACAGGCTTTTAATATAGGGACACATGTTGGGATACAGCTGGGCGTCGGCGGTAGCCGTCATCTCCGCTTTGCCTTTTACCCATACCGGCTTAAATCCCGCCGCTATGATGATCTCTGTGGGCACCAGAGAGCAGAAATAACCCATCCTTCCTTTTGATTCCGGCATAATCTATCCTCTCCCGTATACTTTACTTATTTCAGACCGCAACTTCATTGTTTCGCTTCCTCATTGATCGATTGATCGAAGGTAAACGTGTAGTCACGGTAGCACCTGCCCTCCGTGTGCATCATACAACCTGTTACTTTAGGCTCAACCGACCATTTCAGCCCCAGCGCATCCAACCAGGCCTCGATACGGTCCATGATCCCGCACTCATAACGGTCGATAACACCCAGCGCTTTAATCCCCTCATAAGCAAAGCAGGATTCCCACTCACCATGTATAACATTGGGCGCGGGCGAATAGAACTTATACCTCATAAAGTCGCCCGACACAATATACATAGATGCCTCGAACAGCTCATACAACTGGCCAAACGTCTTTATCTCGGTCGCGCCCAGAGCTTTTTTCATACGCTTTATCTCGATAGCCGCCATACCCTTCACCGCAGCCCTGTTGATCTTGTTGGTCTTCTCGATCCCCACCTCCTGTAAACTATTGTAAAACCACATCGCGTCATGCGTCATCCACCCTTTATTCAACAGCTCCTTGAGTTGCTTCGGCTCTATCTCTGCTACATTCATTGTTTTCACCTCCTTTCACGATGACTACCGGTCAATTTAGTATATAACATTCTGTCATATATCTGTCAAGACAAATTGTCATATTTTTGTTTTGCACCGTTGGAGTCCATTCACAAATTGTGATAAAATTCCGGCATGAGATTCCGTGAAATAGGAGGGAAAATAAAGCAGGCGAGGGAAGAAAGCGGGCTAACGCAGTTAGAGCTTGCCGCCAGGCTGAAATGCACACAGTCGGCACTCTCCAACTACGAATTGGGCAAGAGGAAACTCAACCTCACTCTTCTCATTGAGATTGCACAAATGCTGAATAAACCAATTGATTTTTTCACAGAATCGACTGCGGAAGATAAGAACCAGGAAAGCGCCGGTTTACGTCTGCCGAGGCTCTGACCATTCTACCCGGTGCTTTTTCTGTCCTCCATTTTTATTTCCATTACAATATGACCCCAACCCCCGCACTTCACACCCACGTCCGGGCAACCGAAACGCCTGAATCTCATCTGGTTAGGATCAATGCCAGCATAGAAGAGCTCGGCTACTGCAGGCATTGCAAGCGTAATAGCATGTAATGCAAAAATACAGATCTGGCTGGGTCCCAGCCTGGTCAATAGACTGACCCCACGCCCATCAAAATAGAACTTGTCGCCGACCTTGTGCCCGCTATCGCACCCGTGTGATTCCAGTACTTCTGCAATAATTGTCTTGTTGAGCATGGCAGCCCCTCTGGACAAAGCATCTTCATTCCTCGGATCAGCTCTGAATATTTTCATCTCATCATCGGTATAGCACAGGTGTTTTTGAACCTGCCCCCAGGTGTCTTCACTGATTTTCATTCATTTCCTCCTAATTAAAATTCTTGCTTTATACTGTTCACATGAACTTATTTATAATCCTTGCCAATGCTCTATGCCTTGCCTATTTCATCCTGGGTAAACCCAACCCATACCATGCGATGATATTACGCTGAATCTCATTAGTACCCATGGATATGATCGGTACAAAATTAGCAGCGCACGCATGCTCCCAGGTCCCATTCATTGCTGCGAACCTAGATTGCTTCACCGGTCCATATGGTCCTATGATATCCATCGCGACAGCAGTCAATTTTTCGCCAAGCTCACTGGCAAATATTTTCACTCCCGACGCATCCATAAGCCCCATTTCATCACGTGCTTGTTGATCCGCCACACGGTAAGCCATCATACGGGCAGCTTCAATTTCACAGGCTATCCCTGCCAGCCGATTTCGTATGATGGGATTCTTTGACAATTCCTTACCATTTTGTTTTTTCTTATTGCAGAAGTTGACAATTTCCTCCAATCCCCTCACTAATCCCATGACTAAATCCATATTTGAACGCTCAAATCCCGCCAGTACATTGACTACAGCCCAGCCTTCATTTTCCTCTCCCACGATATTCCTGGCCGGGATGTGCACATCATCCAGATAAACCTCGTTATAAATATGATCACCGTGCAAGTAAGACAGCGGCCTTATCGAGACCCCCTGTGAATTCATCTCAAATAATAGAAAGGTTAGATTATGATGTTTTTTTCCATTTGGATTACTCTTGAATACACCGAATGCCCAGTCAGCCTTATGTGCACCCGTATTCCAGGTCTTCTGTCCATTGACAATGAATTCATCTCCCTTTCTGATCGCGGTCGTACTCAAGGACGCCAGATCGGAGCCTGCATTCGGTTCGCTCCATAGCTCACACCAGGAAACTTCGCCGGATGCTATACCGGGTAAAAACTCCCGCTTGATTTCCTCGCTGCCCGCCGCAAGGAGGGTGGGCGCCAGCATTCCCACACCGAATATGTCAACTCCGGGGAGATCATAATAACCCCTTGCTTCGGCGAATAACACCTTATCCATTATGTCTCCTTTTCCGCCATATTCTTTGGGCCACCCCAGGGCAAGCCAACCTCTTTCAGCAAACTTTTTTACACAGAGCATGTGGAATTCCCAGCAGTCTTCATTGCTATAGATACTTTCAATTCCGAGATACTCATAAGGTTTTTTCGTATTCAGCTCCCTACAAACAGCGTAAAATTCACCCTTTTTATTCTGCTGTTCCTGTGTCAATCTGAAATCCATGACGCCTCCTTTATTACTCTTACACCACACATATCCTAAGGCGTTTATAACATATTGTTATATTTCCTGTCAACACAAATTGTCATATTGTATATGACGTTGGGGGTTGCGATCAGTGCTGAAGTACTGCCGCGACGCCAGGGTCATGACCATACTGAAAGGGGCCGGCGAGATCCGGCGCCATATCATCGCCGCAGAGCTTTAGTATTCCATCCCCGTTAGATCTCTCTCACTATGATTTACTGTGATAAAGCGTATTAACAGTATCCGGGTATTAGTAGACTGCCTCACAGAAATGACGTAATATAAAATTGTTAACTCGAAATTTCATTGGACCTGCGAGGGGAGGCTATGGCAATGGTAGCAATGGGCACACACCGCACATCAGCTTTCCTCTGTAGCAGACCTGAAATGGACGACTGCTAATGGAAATGCTTGATATCAGAACCATCGCAATCATCTTTTTTATTAATAGTTTAGTAGCCACGCTTTTTATGGCAGCGCTCTGGCGACAAAGCCGGAAACAATTCCAGGGTATCTCCCTCTGGCTGACCAGCTTCGCCCTGCTGACAGCAGCGTTTGTTCTGATTTCTCTTCGAAACTTAATACCGGATATAGCTTCAATACTTATAGCCAACTGCTGCGTGGTTGCTGCTGCTTTCATCCTTTATCTCGGCCTCGAGCGTTTTGTTGCTTGCCCGAGCTCCCAACGCCATAACTATATCGTTCTGGCGGTCTTTGTGGGCCTCTTCACTTATTTCACATTTTTCCAGCCGGATGTCGCAATCCGAATAATCCTGTTGAATTTAACGCTTATGCTGATGTTCTTACAGTCAGGCTGGCTCATGCTTCACCGGGTTGGTACTCAGTTAAAATCGCTCAGCCGGGCCACCGGAATTTTATGCCTGCTGTATGCAGTGGTAGCGTGTTATAGGATCATACTTGTTATCTTCACGCCCACTCCCAGCAACTTTCTTAACATGAATCTTTGGGATGCAACCGGACTGCTCATCAGTCAAATTCTCACCATCGGGCTGGTACTGGTCTTGCTTTTAATGGTCAACCGCCGTACATCACGGAATTTCTTTGATCAAAAGGAGATTCTGATCAGGTCAAAAGTTGAGTTAGAAATCGGCAATCGGGACTTGACCGAGCGTAAGCGGGTGGAGGCAGCACTACAGGAGAGCGAGTTGCGATACCGCAATCTAGTCAATAATTCCAAAAATGGCGTGGCTATTTACGAGGCCGCGGCGGACGGCGAAGATTTCATCATCATAGATTTTAACCTCGCTGCCGAAAGGATAGATAATATTAAGAAGGTAGATATTATCGGCAAAAGCGTCATTCAGATATTCCCGGGTATAAAGGAGTTCGGCCTATTTGACGTCTTTCAGAGAGTGTGGCGGACTGGAGTATCCGAGCGTCATCCCCTTAAACTATATAGTGACGAAAGGATAAGTGGCTGGCGTGACTATTACGTGTACAGGCTGCCTTCAGGTGAAATCGTAGCTATCTACGAAGATGTCACCGCGCGCAAACAGATAGAAGAAGAACTTAAAAAGAGCGAGCGAAGATACCGCGATATTTTTGAGAACGTACTGCTCGGCATTTTCCAGAAAATACCGGGCGGAAGATATATTAGCGCCAATCCAACCTTTGCCAAGATGTATGGATTTGATACACCGGACGAGCTTATGTCCAGGATTGTTAATGTAAAAAATGAATTCTATTCGTCACCACAAGATTACAAATTGATAAAGCAACAACTCGATAGTGCCATGGTAATAAAGGATTTCGAAGCAGAAGGTAAGCGCAGAGACGGTACAAAGATATGGTTATCCATATGTATTAGAGCAGTCAGGGATGACCGAGGAAAAATACTTTATTACGAAGGCACGACGGTGGATATCACCGAGCGCAAGCGGGCGGAGGAGGCATTGCAGGAGAACGAGGAGAAATACCGCACTGTACTGGATGCAATAGAGGAAGCGTATTTTGAACTGGACCTTGCGGGGAATCTGACCTTTTGCAATGACTATTTATGCAGCAGCCTGAGCTATTCTCAAGAAGAAATGATCGGGACGAACTATCGTATTTGGATCGCTGAGGAAGACCATGAGAAGGCATATAAATCATTCCACCAAGCATACCTCACCGGTAGTTTTAAAAACATTGCCTTTCTAATGCTGAGGAAGGACGGCACCAAGACATATGCAGAATGCTCCACGACAACGATACGAGATTCCAAGGGCAAGGTCTGTGGCTTTCGTGGTGTGGGGCACGATATCACCGAGCACAAGCGGGCGGAAGAAGCCCTGCTGAAGAGCGAGGCGCTTTTAAAAGAGGCCCAGGGAGTGGCACACATAGGTCACTGGGAACTGGACCCGGCAACCATGATACCTGCATGGTCCGAAGAAATCTTCCATATCTTCGGAATCGATCCCGCTACAGGGGAACCTTCGTTCACGGCACACCGCGACCTTCTCCACCCGGACGACTGGGATATATTGAACAACGCCGTGAGAGCAACAAGCACTACCGGGGCGCCGTTTGAGATCGAGTTCAGGTTTCTTCATCCCCTGAAAGGCATTCGCTGGATGCGAGCCATAGGGCGGGTAATACGAGATGATAAAGGCAACATCAGCCGGCTGTTTGGAACGGCACAGGACATCACCGACAGCAAGACCACCGAAGAGTACCTGGAGAAATCACGCCAGGAACTGCGCGATCTCTCAGAGCGTTTAATAAATTTAAGGGAAGAGGAGAGGACGCTCCTGGCGCGCGAGATACACGACGAGCTGGGCCAGGCGCTGACCGCGCTGAAAATGGATCTGTCCTGGTTATCCAAAAAGTTGCCTAAAGGGCCCCACGGCGAGAAGACAGCATCTATGTTAAAGCTGGTGGATACCACAGTGAAGACGGTTAAACGACTATCTACCGAGTTAAGGCCAGGTTTGCTCGACGATCTCGGACTGGTGGCTGCCATGGAATGGCAGGCCGGGGAGTTCCATGAGAGGACAGGCATCAAAACTGAACTGAGCTTTGAGCCAGATGATATTATGGTGGATAATGAGCAAGCCACAGCTCTCTTCCGTATTTTCCAGGAGGTGCTGACAAACATTACCCGCCATGCTGCGGCAACCAGAATCGATGCGTATCTGCGTGAGAGAGACGGAGTGTTGGAATTGAGTGTGAGGGATAACGGCAAAGGAATAGAGCAGAAGATGATAAACAGCTCCAAATCACTGGGCCTGATAGGCATGCGGGAGCGGTGTCACTACCTGGGTGGCACTGTCGATATCAGGGGCAAACAGGGAAAAGGAACCACCGTCATAGTGAATTTACCTACCGGGGAGGTGCGGCAGTGATAAGAATACTGATAGCTGACGACCACCCCATTGTGCGCCAGGGCCTCAAACAGATCATTTCGGATAGCCCCGACATGGTTGTAGCCGCCGAAGCCGCTGACGGGCAGGAGGTGCTGAACCAGGTCTGGATTAATGAGTTCGATGTGGTGCTGCTGGACATCTCCATGCCCGTGAGGAACGGGCTGGATATCCTCAAGCAACTCAAAAGCCAGCAACCAGGGCTTGCCGTTTTGCTATTGAGCGTGCATCCTGAGGGACAGTACGCGCTGAGGGTCTTAAAAGCCGGCGCCTCGGGCTATATAACTAAAGACAGGGCACCCGACGAACTCATAAGCGCCATCCGGGCGGCGGCCTCAGGTAAAAAGTATATCAGCCCTTCACTGGCGCAGATGCTGGCTTCTACACCGGGTATTGCAACCGCAGTCCCATCTCACCATCTTCTCTCCGACCGCGAATACAGCGTGCTGCGCCTCATCGCCGCGGGCAAGGCTAAAAAGGCGATTGCAGAGGAGCTGTCTCTGAGCCCCAAAACCGTAAGCACTTATAGATCAAGGGTATTAAATAAAATGGGACTGAAGACCGATGCGGAAATAGTCCGCTACGCCATCGAGAACCAATTGCTCGGCTGAACTGCCGGGCAACCCACCCCTGTCATCGCGAGGAGCCCCGATAAATCGGGGCGACGTGGCGATTCCATAGCCTCACACCAATCATCCGCCTTTTCTTGTAGGATTTAACCTACAAAAATATCGGCTGAATCCTACAAGACATCCGGCGTCCGGCTGACATACTTATTTCAGACTCCTGATTATAATGTTATGGTAAGTTGTTGAATCTGGAAGGTAGGCGTGCCATCTAATACGAAACTGACCGTGTTCCTTGCTGACGACTCAGTTTTCATCCGCGAACGGTTGCCGGCCATGCTTGTAGAAATGACGGGAGTGCAAGTGATAGGGCAGGCGGCCGATGGAATCGAAGCTGTGAATTCCATCGGGGAGATGAAACCCGACGTTGTCGTCCTTGACATCCGCATGCCCGGCAAGAATGGCATGGAAGTCCTTCAGGAAATCAAGAAATTTGAACCCGCCCCCTGCGTAATTATCCTGACCAATTATCCCTATCCGCAATACCGTAAAAAATGCCTCGACATGGGGGCAGACTATTTCCTGGATAAATCATCCGATTTCGACAAGCTGTTTACCGTAATGAAAAAGCTCAGGCAAAAGGCCGACCAGCAGAGAAATTTGAAGGAATGATAAAACTGTGAAAAAAATCCAATTGGGCCTGTTAATCCCGGGACTGGTATTGGCCATGATGGTTGTGTTTGATGAATATATCTGATTCATATGTAGTATTCACCCTGGACGACCTGAAGTTCGGGCTCGGGCTCTCATGCATTGAGAGGATACTTCGCATTGTTGAAATCACTCCTCTGCCCAGGGCCCCAGAGATCGTAACCGGGGTGATCAACATCCAGGGGCAGATAGTCCCTGTATACAACATACGCCGCCGCTTCAACCTGCCCGAACGTGAAACAAACTTAAACGACCAGCTCATCGTGGCCAACACGTCAGATCATAAAGTTGCCATCGTGGCAGACAGTGTCAGCGGGATAGTTGAGTGTACACGCCAGGAAATGGTGCACGCGAAAGATGTTTTACAGGGCACGGACTATGTTGAAGGGATAATCAAGCAGGCCGATGGCCTGATCATAATCCATGACCTGGATAAATTTCTCTCTCACAGGGAAAGGAAAAAATTAGTCACGGCGATCAAGGGCCATAAAAAGGGTTAGTTAAAGAACATGTTAACACGCAGGAGGGATGAACTGTTAAACCGTGCCAGCGAACTGGTCGCCCGTCACATGGGTCTGCATTTTCCATGCGAGCGCTATGAGGACCTGGAACGAGGGCTGCTCGCCGCGGTGCCCGAACTCGGTTTTAAGGACATCGAATCCTGCCTTGAATCACTGGTTTCCCGCGCGCTGCCAAGGCGCCAGGTTGAGATACTGGCAAGCCACCTCACCGTCGGCGAGACCTATTTCTTCAGGGATGAAGGGAGCTTCAAAGTTGTCGAGGAGCGTATCCTGGCGGAATTGATCACCGCGCGGCGGGGAAAAGAGCAGCGCCTGCGGATATGGAGCGCCGCCTGCTGCACCGGCGAGGAGCCGTATTCCATCGCCATTTCGTTACATAAAATGATACCCGACCTGCAGGACTGGAATGTCACCATCCTGGCAACCGATATCAACCCCGTTTTCCTCAAGAAGGCGCTTGACGGTATCTACGGACAGTGGTCCTTCAGGGGCACGCCCGGCGCCATAAAAGAGAGGTATTTCACCCGCAAGAAAGATGGCCGCTATCAGGTCCTCCCGCAGATCAAGAAGCTGGTAACGTTTGCTTATCTTAACCTGGTGGAGGACATATATCCATCGCTCATCAACAACACCAATGCCATGGACGTCATTTTCTGCCGCAACGTGCTAATGTACTTCACACCTCAGCGGGCATGCAGCGTTATCAACAATATCCGCCATTCGCTGGTTGACGGAGGATGTCTGCTGGTAAGCGCCACCGAGACATCACCCGTTTACTACCACCTGTATACAGCTGTTAGTTACCCCGGTATTACGCTCTACAGGAAGGATGGTAAGCGGCCGGCTTCAACGGAGATTCCACCCTATGTACAGATGAACCGGGAATGGAGTGCAACAATAACTGCAGCGGATGCAGCAGATCAACCCATGTCGGAAGTTGACCTTACGTATATTCTGCAACGGGAATATGAGCCCGCTCCACCGCCAACACTCGAGGGAGACAGACCGGCAGCGCTTCCAATAACCGCTTTTGAGGAAGCGCTGGCGCTTTTCCAGCACGGTCAGTATGCTGATGCGATAGACAGGCTATTAGCTTTGTTGCCGGTAAAGAATGCAAGTTCCGCTGACCTCTCCCTGCTGGCGCGCGCCCATGCCAACCTGGGCCGGCTGTGCGATGCGCTTGAATGGTGTAAAAAAGCCATAGCCGCCGACAGGCTCAATGCCAGGCTGTACTACCTGCAGGCAACCATACAGCAGGAACAGGGCGAAATAGAGGCAGCGGCTGCTTCGCTTAAGCAGGCGCTCTACCTGAACCAGGATTTTGTGCCGGCCCATTTTGCCCTGGGCAACCTATCGATGCGACGCGGCAAATCGAAGGAGTCCATCAAGCACTTTGAAAATGCCGCTTACCTCCTTAAGAAATACAAACAGGAGGAGGTCCTCCCCGATTCCGAAGGCATGACGGCCGGCAGGTTGAGCGAGATCATCGATTGCACCATTAGCGTGGAGAAAGGCGCATGAAAGATGAGATTACCAGCGGGCAAAACAAGAGCACGCCGAAGGCCGTGGACTGGCAGGAGGTACGCAGCCGCCTGGAGACCACTCAGATTGCATTTGATCAGGAATCGGCGCCTACGTGGGAGCAGATGAACATAATTCTCAAACAGAGGGCCAGGGCACTGGCGCAGGAACCAGAGATCAGGTCAGCCGCGCAAGATTACCTCGAGGTCGTCAAATTCATGCTGGCGTACGAAAGGTACGGTATCGAGTCGGCCTATGTGCGCGAGGTTTACCCGCTGACGGAACTGGTTCCACTGCCCGGCACACCATCTTTTGTTTTGGGCATTGTAAACGTGCGCAGCCAGATATTATCGGTAATAGACCTGAAGAAGTTTTTCGGCCTGCCGGAGAAAGGGCTGACTGATCTGAACAAGATCATCATCATCCGGGACGATAAAATGGAGTTCGGCATACTGGCAGATAGTATCGACGGTGTGCGCAAAGTCAGCACGAATGATATGCAGGTATCGATTCCAGCGCTAACCGGCGTCCGCGCAGATTACATCAAGGGGGTCACGGGGGAGTCGTTGATTATTTTAGATGCTCAAAAACTGCTTGCTGACAAAAGCCTGATCGTGAATAAAGAAATAAACTGAGTGGAACATATCAGATATCCAAGGAGGAATTGGCGATGTTTAATAACATGAAAATTGGTTTGCGTTTGGCAATGGGCTTCGGCATGATGATTGTCCTGCTGATCGCCTTAATAGTGGTGGGTTTTATTTCGATGAGCACCGTTGATGCCAGCCTCAAAAGGGTCGTGGTAATGGAGGACGTCAGTAAGGAACTGGCACATGACATGATGGATAATACAAGAGACGGTGCCGTGGAAATTCGCAATTTAGTGCTGCAAAAGGATAGTGCCAAAGTCGAGCAAGCACTAGATAAGATAGCCATGCTGCGTCAGCAATATGATACGGATTTCAAAAAATATGAATCGATGACTACCAAAGATGAAACGGAGATTCTCGATTTAATTAATAAAATCAATGTTTTAAGGGATACAGCGAGGAAGTCAAGAGATATATTGATAGACCTCATCGCGACGGGTAAAAAAGATGAGGCAGTTGATTGGTTGAATACTGATACCAGCCCTAAAGTGAGCGATTGGATAGAGTCAATGGACGAACTGGTTAAATTAGAGAACCAGTATACTGCCCGCAGCTACCAGGCGGCACAGACAGCATACGATAATAACCTCATTTTCACGATCATACTTGGTATAGTGGCCCTGTTACTGGCTGTATTGATGTCTGTCTTCCTGACCCGGAGCATAACCAGACCGTTAGACGTTGCCATAAGACTGGTTACGTCAAGAGATTTAACCATGGATCTTTCCGATTATGTAAAAGGCAGGGATGAATTAGCCTTCATGATACAGTCATTCGGCAAAGAAATCACCGCGCAAAAGAAGGCAGAAGAGGAACTAATTAAGAACAAGGAGCACCTCGAAGAGACCGTTCAACAACGCACTGCCGAACTGACCAATATATTAAAGGAGGTACAGGAAACAACAAACGTCCTGTCTTCCTCATCCAGTGAGATACTGGCTGCTACCACGCAGGTCGTATCGGGGTCAACAGAGACGGCCACGGCAGTGAGCGAGACGACCACGACTGTAGAGGAGGTGAAACAGACTTCCCAGCTAACCAGCCAGAAAGCTAAATACGTCTCGGATAACGCGGAGAAGGCTATGCAGGCAGCCAAGGCCGGCAGGAAAGCCGTGGAAGAGACCGTCGAAAGTGTCAACCATATCCGCGAGCAAATTGAATCCATAGCCGAGAGCATCGTAAAGCTGAGTGAACAGGGACAGGCTGTCGGCGAGATTGTGGCCACTGTCACCGATATTGCCGAGCAGGTCAACTTGCTTTCCGTAAACGCCGCTATCGAGGCGGCCAGGGCAGGTGAACAGGGAAAGGGTTTCTCGGTGGTGGCCCAGGAGATCAAGAGCCTCGCTGAGCAATCCAAGCAGGCTACGTCACAGGTCAGGACGATCCTGAACGATGTCCAGAAGGGTATCAGCTCCGCGGTCATGGTGACCGAGCAGGGCAGCAAGGCAGCGGATGCCGGCGTAAAGCAGGCTGCCGAAGCGGGCCAGTCCATCAAGATGCTGACAGACAGCGTGACCGAGTCGGCGCAGGCCGCCACCCAGATCGCGGCCTCCAGCCAGCAGCAGGCGGTAGGCATGGACCAAGTGGTTGCAGCCATGGAAAATATCAAGAAGGCGAGCGCAGAAAGCCTGTCCAGCACCAAGCAGGTGGAAATTTCGGCAGCTGACCTGAACAAGCTGAGCCAGAAGCTCAAAGACCTGGTGAGCAAATTTAAAGCATAGCAATAAAAGGCTCGTGGGCAGTATGACAGACAAAGATTTTTCAGAAAAGCTACTGGCGATGTTCAAGGTTGAAGCGCAGGAACACGTTGCAGCGCTCTCCTCCGGCCTCGTTGAGCTTGAAAAAGAGACGTCGGCCAAAAAACGGGAGGCGTCAATTGAGGTTGTCTATCGTGAAGCACACAGCCTGAAGGGGGCTGCCAGGTCGGTCAATGCCAGGGAGATAGAAACGCTGTGCCAGGCGCTGGAGGGCGTCCTGGCCGCGCTGAAGCGGCAGGAGATAACTTCATCACCCGAGTTGTTCGACCTGCTGCACCGGGCAGTCGACAGCCTCGGACTGCTCCTTCCTTTTATCGGTGACGGGTCAACCGGCGCCCGGTCACCGCGCAACGCTGAAATCATCGGGTTATTGAAAAGCGCAGCCGAGGGGGCGAAGGTCCACCTTCCTGAAAACAATGAGCTTAACGATAATGACTCCGGGCCACAGGCAGAACCACTACCCGTCCGGCAAGAAATAGAACCCGGCAGCGGTGCGCCAGCAGCCGCTATGGAAACAATAAGAGTATCCATTGCGAAGCTGACCCCGCTGCTGCTGCAGGCAGAGGAGCTGGTTTCGACCAAATTGGCTGCAAATCAGCGTGCCGTAGATATCCGGGAGGTCAACTCCAGCCTGGCCGAATGGAGCAAGCAGTGGGCCAGGGTTTACCCGGAGGTAAGAAAACATCGCCATCTGATCGAGAGGAAAGAACAGCCGGACGGTGACAAAAAAGCTGCCCAAAGGTCAGCCAGGGTGCTGGAGTTCCTGGACTGGAATGCCGCTTATATCCAGGCGCTGGAACGCAAGCTGCAAGAGCTGGCTAAATATATCGAGCTGGATCAATACTCGCTGGACAGGATGCTGAACAACCTGCTTGAGTCCACCAAGAGGGTGTTGATGCTCCCCCTATCGTCACTGTTGGACATCTTGCCCAAGCTGGTGCGCGACCTTTCCCGTGACCAGGGCAAGCAGGTGGAACTGGTCATCTCCGGAGATGACGTGGAAGTCGACCGCCGTATATTAGAGGAGATGAAAGACCCCTTGATCCACCTGGCCAGGAACTGTATCGACCATGGTATTGAAAAGCCGGCGGAACGCAAGAGGAAGTCCAAGCCGCCCACCGGCTTGATTACTATCACCACGGTGCGGAGGAACAGCCACGTGGAGATAACTATTTCCGATGATGGTGCCGGGCTCGCCATCGCCCGGGTGCGCGAAGCCTGTTTGAAGAGGGGAATAATCGGCCGGGATGAGATGGGCAAGCTCAATGAACATGAGGTGCTATCCCTTATTTTCCGCTCCGGAGTCTCCACCAGTTCCATCATCACCGACATATCCGGTAGAGGCCTTGGCCTGGCCATCGTACGGGAGAAGGTGGAAAAACTGGGTGGGGAGATCACCTTCGAAAGCAGACCGGGCGCCGGGACCGAGTTTCATATCAAATTGCCGCTGACCATGGCCACTTTCCGCGGTGTTGTTGCACGCGTGATTGAGCGGCTCTTCATCTTTCCCACTGTGCACGTCGAGCGTGTTATAAGGGTGAGTACTACCGATATTAAGACGGTGGAGAACAGGGAGACGATATCAACCGGCGGCCAGGTTGTCGCGCTTATCCGCCTTGCAGAGATCCTGGGTGTAAAGGGACAAAATGCTGTTGTATATCCCGGGGATGCGATGCCGGCGGTCATCCTTAGCGCCGGCGGGAAGCGTATCGCCCTAATGGTGGACGAGATACTGGGTGAGCAGGAAGTACTGGTAAAAAGCCTGGGCCGCCAGCTTGCCCGCGTGCAGAACATCAGTGGCGCTGCTATCCTGGGCAACGGTAAGGTCGTGCCTATCCTCAATCCAATCGACCTGGTGAAATCCGCTGCTTCCGCGGGCGGAGCGGCAAAAAATAGTCTTCCTGCGGAGACAATCAAGCGCAAGAGACAGGCGGTGCTCGTCGTTGAGGACTCCATCACCGCACGGACATTGCTGAAGAACATCCTGGAGGGGGCAGCCTATGACGTTACAACGGCCGTCGACGGTGTTGATGGCTTCACCCAGGTTCGCAGCGGGGAATTCGACCTTGTGGTGTCCGACGTGGATATGCCTCGCATGAACGGATTTGACCTGACGGCAAAAATCCGCGCCGATAAAAAACTCGCGGAGCTCCCGGTTGTGCTGGTGACGGCGCTGGATTCGCGGGAAGACCGCGAACGCGGCATCGATGTCGGGGCCAGCGCCTATATCGTGAAAAGCAGCTTCGACCAGAGCAATTTGCTGGAGGTTATTCGCAGGCTGATATAAATGACTGATCGAATGATATCGGGTAAGGATGATCACATGATAACAACTCTCATTGTAGATGATTCACCGGTTATACGGGAATTTCTCGTCCATGTGATGAGCTCGGACCCGCAAATAGAGGTTGCCGGCATGGCGGCCAACGGTGAAGAGGCCATCAAAGCCACAATTCGCTTGAAGCCGGATGTCATCACCATGGACATCAATATGCCCGAAATGGATGGGTTTGAGGCAACACGCAAGATCATGGAAACCTGCCCGACGCCCATAGTCATAGTCAGCGGCAGTACCTCCGTTAAAGAGACTACAACCGCCTTTAAGGCGGTGGAGGTGGGCGCACTGGCGGTCGTAGCCCGCCCACCGGGAGCCGGCCACCCTGAATATGAGACAGCCGTCAGTGAATTAATCACGACAGTCAAGCTGATGGCAGAGGTCAGAGTGGTCAAGCGCTGGGCTAAACACCAGAAGACATCGGGCACAGCCGTCCCAAAGCTGCGACGTGATGATTTGCAGGGGGAGATCAAGATAGTCGCCGTTGGAACTTCCACCGGCGGCCCGCAGGCCCTTTTGGCCATCTTATCCGGACTACCCAGGGATTTCCCCGTCCCCCTGCTAATAGTGCAACACATGGCGCCAGGGTTCATGGACGGCTTCATCGAGTGGCTTTCCCAATCCTCCGGCCCACTATTACACCTGGCAAAAGATGGTGAACACCCGCAGCCCGGGCATGCCTATATAGCGCCTGATGGATCTCACATGACTATTAACAAAAACAACTCGATAGTCCTGGATGGGGGAGCGCCGCGTGAAGGGTTACGGCCATCCGTTTCCGCCCTGTTTGAATCGGTGGCCAATACATACGGGGGCAATTCTGCCGGTGTGCTGCTCACCGGCATGGGAAGGGACGGCGCCAGGGAGCTGAAAATATTGAAAGATATGGGCGCTGTCACCATTGCTCAGGATGAACAAAGCTGTATAGTCTTCGGCATGCCTTATGAAGCCGTTAAACTTGGGGCAGCAACCTACGTGCTGCCCCTGGAAAGGATAGCACCGGCTTTAAAAGAAATGGTGACCCTTGGGAGGACAGCAATATGACAGAACCTAGAAGAAAATCGAAAAATGGATTGACCGAGATACTCATCGTCGAGGACAGCCCCACCCAGGCTGCCAGGTTGGAACATATACTGCAGCAGGCAGGTTACAGGGTCACTACTGCCTCCAACGGGAAAGAGGCCCTCACCTGCATTGGCCGGCGGAAACCAACCCTCGTTATCAGCGATATCCTCATGCCGGAAATGGACGGCTACGAGTTGTGTAAGAGGCTCAAGTCAGATGCCGTCCTGTCGGCCATCCCCGTCATACTCTTGACCACACTTTCCGATCCCACAGATGTTGTTAAAGGGTTGGAGTGCGGTGCGGACTACTTCATCACCAAGCCCTACGATGAGAAGATGCTCATCTCCCGCGTGAATGCAGTGCTATCTAACCTGGAGCTGCGCAAAACACAGAAAATGGGAATAGGCATTTCAATCAGTATTGCCGGCCAGCAGTATTTTATCACCTCGGACCGCATGCAGATACTGGACTTCCTCATCTCGACTTATGAAACAGCGGTACAGCAGAACAGGGAACTGACAGAAACCCGTGATAAGCTGAATGAGTTGAACGAAAAACTCGATGAGAAGGTGAAGCAGAGAACTTCCGAGCTTATGGCGGAGGTTGCCCAGCGCATAAAGGCAGAGGAGAGTATAGCACGACTCAATAGTGTCCTGCGTGCTCTCCGCAATGTCAACCAGCTTATCACCAAGGAAAATGACCGCGAAAAACTCCTCAAAGGAGCCTGCATCACTATGACTAAAACCCGCGGTTATCGTAGCGCCTGGATTGCCCTATTTGATGAGACCGGTAAGTTACTCTTCACCACCGAATCTGGTTTGGGGAAGGCTTTTCAACCATTGCTTAATCAGCTTCAGCATTGCGAGCTGACCGAATGCGGCCGACATGCGCTGAATCAGCCAGGCCTGTCCATAAAAGATACGTCAACTGACTGTGGCGATTGCCCGTTGGCAAAGACATCTGGTGAAAAGATGGTAGTAGTTGCAAGGCTGAAACACGGAATCAAGACCTACGGTATGCTGGCCGTCTCCCTCCCCATCGACATTCCGCCAGATATGGAAGAGCAATCGTTATTCCAGGAACTTGTCGACGATATCGCTTTCGGCCTGCACAAAATAGAAATGGAGGAGCAGCGCAAGAAGGCCGAGGAAGAGGTGGTAACATTAGCAGAAAGATACCGCGCGCTTGTAGAGAATATCAACGATGTCTTATTCACTCTGGATAGCCAGGGAAACATAACCTATATCAGCCCGGTAGTTGAGCGATTAAGCAAGTACAAGGTCAGCGATGTAACAGGGAAACCTTTTGCCCCGCTTGTTCACACGGATGACCTGCCCGGTCTCTTGGATAGTTTCACCCGCCTGATATCAGGGCAAATGGAACCGTGGGAATTTCGCATAGTGGATAAAGATGGCAGGATCATATTTGTACGCACGTCCAGTCGGCCGATATATGAAGATGGAAAGATCGTGGGCTTCACTACCCTATTAAGCAACATCACCGACCGCAAACTATCTGAAGAAAAACTATTAAAAAGTCACGAGTCTTTGAAGAAGACCTTGAACGATGCTATCAACACCATGGTCAAAATCGTGGAAACAAGAGATCCGTATACCGCAGGCCACCAGCAAAGAGTGGCTGACCTGGCAACCGCCATAGCAAGGGAAATGAAAATGGAAGATACCCGGGTTGATCAGCTCAGGACGGCGGCAGTAATCCACGATATCGGGAAAATGAATATTCCTTCTGATATACTCAGTAAACCCGGACGACTATCAGATATCGAATTCAGTTTGATAAAAACTCATGCTCAGAGCGGCTATGATATTGTCAAAGGCATGGATTTCCCGGGTGTTGTCGCACAGGCTGTCCTGCAGCATCATGAAAGGCTGGATGGTTCGGGTTATCCCAACCAGCTAAGGAGTGCGGCTACCCTACTGGAAGCTAAAATACTTGCAGTTGCAGATGTGATAGAAGCCATGACTTCACACCGCCCCTACCGGCCGGCGCTTGGTATTGATACGGCGCTGGAGGAGATATCGAAGAACAAGGGCAAGCTCTATGATCCTGACGTAGTGGATACCTGTATAGAGCTCTTCATCAGCGGTAAATTTGAGCTTAAATCAGTGTGATATATGTTGTGGCAATGGTCATCCAGTGTTATCGCAGAATTAATAGCATCAGCTATCATGCTGGTGCTGGCAATTTACTTTCCCTGGCGGGATCTCAACCGTCAGGCAAGGCTCACCGGTGTAACACTTGTATTTTTCTGCGCGCTCTGGATCCTGTCGCACGCTATTGAAATTGGACTTCCGGTGGCAACTGTCAAAGAATCCATGGTGGGGTTACAACTTGTTCTGGGAATCCTGGCCCTGACATTCTGGCTGTTCTATATTTTGCACTACCTCGGGCCCAGAAAATTACTTGCCTGGCGTATTTACATTTTATTCAGTATCATGCCAATCATAGCTATATTAGCGCTCTCGATCAATAATGTTTACGGACTTATGTGGACGGAGGCTGGTCTTGACAGCCAGAATCCTTATCTGCCACTTCAACCCACCTACGGCTTAATTTACTGGGCCTGCATGGTTTACATGGCTGTGCTGACTTTAACCGGCAGCTTCCTCATCATCTGGAATATCCTCCGCCACCGCTATATCCGCAGCCGGGAATCGATATTTCTGCTGATCGCGGCGGTTCTTCCCATGGTGACAGCTTTTATAGAAGTGATGGGCCTGCTCACATTTTTAAAACTCTCAGTGGGACTTTCATCATGGACAGCCTGTATAGGAGCAATCATACTTATACTGAACCTGCCTCGATTGCATCCGGAGCAAGTTACACCCATTGCAAGGGATATCATTTTTGAACGCATCGAAGACTGCATATTAGTACTTGATATGCAGAACCGCGTCCTGGATTTGAACCCGGCGGCAGAGCAACTGATCGGCCACAAAATTTCAGATGCCCTTGGCCTGTCAATAGAACGGATATGGCCTTATCTGTCTACTCCGATGACGTCCTTCAATAAACTGGCCAACCCGGGTGATGAATTAGTCTTAGAACGAGATGGAAAACAACGAACCTATGCCCTGCGTATCTCTACCATCACCGATTCAGGTGGCAGTCTCACAAGTAAAGTAGTGTTACTTACAGATATCACCAAGCGCAAGCAGTCCGAGGAGGCGCTGAAAGCCAGCGAGGCGCAGTACCGTTTGCTGTCCGAGCACACGACTGACACTGTATGGCTCATGGACATGAACCTCAATTTTGTATACAACAGTCCCTCCGTAGAAAAACTGCGTGGTTTCACAGCGCAGGAGATAATGGAAATGCCGTGGCAGCAACACATCACGCCGAAGTCGCTAAAATTAGCAACTGAAGTGATATCAAGGGAGATACCCAGGGTACTGGACGAACCTGACTACAATCCCATCCTCTCATTGGAGCTTGAGTATACCTGCAAGGATGGCACAACCGTGTGGGCAGAAAGTAAGTTCAGCATCATACGAGATGAGAGCGGCAAGCCGGTATCCATCCTGGGCGAGGCCAGGGACATCACCGAGCGCAAGCAGGCGGCAAAAGCCATTGAGAAGCAGAGAGAGGAATACCGCACTATTTATGATTCTGCCCGGCCGGCGATCATATATTTAAATAAAGAAGGTGTGGTTCAGCGAATTAATAAATCGGGCGCAGCCTCTTATGGCCTGAAGCCGAAGGACATGGTCGGGAAAACTGCTTACGATTTTTACCCGGCTGCCGAAGCAGACGAGTATGCCGCCGCCAACAATGAAGTTATGAATTCAGGAAAAGCCAGCCTGGGGGTTATTCAGGAATATTCGACACCGACAGGCAAAAAGCGATGGGCCCAGATCGACCGCATCCCTTTCTTTAACGAGAATGGCGATATAACCGGTGTCATAACCTTCCTGCAGGATGTCAGCAAGCAAAAACTGGCAGAAGAAAAACTTACAAAAAGCTACGAATCCCTGAAGAAAACCCTGGATGACGCTATCGATACCATGGCCAAAATCGTGGAAACGAGAGACCCGTATACTTCAGGCCATCAGCATAAAGTGGCCGACCTGGCAATCGCTATAGCCAGAGAAATGAAGTTAGAGGATACACGGATTGATCAGCTCAGAATGGCGGCAGTAATCCATGATATCGGAAAACTGTACGTTCCATTTGATATCCTCAGCAAACCCGGACGACTCACGGATATTGAATTTAAGCTGATAAAAACCCATCCCCAGTCTGGCTACGACATTGTCAAAGGCATGGATTTCCCCTGTAATGTTGCAGAGGCCGTCCTGCAGCACCATGAAAGGCTGGATGGTTCAGGTTATCCCAATCAGCTAAAGGGTGACGATACGCTGCTGGAAGCCAAAATACTGGCTGTGGCAGACGTGATTGAAGCCATGGCTGCACACCGACCATACCGGCCGGCACTGGGTATTGATAAGGCACTCGAGGAAATATCAAAGAACAAGGACAGCCTATATGATCCCAATGTGGTGGATGCCTGCGTGAAGCTCTTCAAAAGCGGCAGGTTCGAGTTTAATCCTGTGTGACATCAAGGGGAATGCCCTTAATGAAACAGCCTGTTTTCAGGGACAAGCATTTTTACATATTAATTGTTCTCTTTGTCATTTGTGCGGTTCTTTACTATTTCGGTGAACTAGTCGATCTCTTTGCATGGGAAGCCCTACGCTTTGATATCTTCTTCACAGTGCATGACCTGCACAGGGTACTTTTTCTGGCACCTATTCTATATTCCAGCTATTACTACAGGTTACGCGGCGCTCTGCTGGCAAATGTAACCTCGCTGCTCATTTTCCTGCCGCGTGCTTTTTTCATTGTCCCCGAACTTGATGCCACTGTGAGACTAATTGCTTTTGTGATAATAGCAACGATATTAAGCACGCTTATGGTGCTCATGGTTAACGAGAGAGATAAACTCCATAAATCGTTCGAGACATTAAAGCAGGCGGAGGAGAAATACCGCAATATCATGGAGCAGATGTATGACTCCTATTACGAAATGGACCTGGCCGGCAAGTTTACATTCGTTAATGATTCTGTGTGCCGCAACCTCGGGTATTCGCGCGGAGAACTGATCGGAAATAATTATCGCCTTACAGTACCTGAAGACGACATCAAAACCCTATTGCTTGCTTTCAACGCAGTATTCAGAACGGGAGAACCAAACAAAGGTTTTGAGCATAGAGTACTCTGCAAAGATGGCAGCATATTATTCGCTGAATCATCGATTTCCCTGCGGAAAAATGAGCAGGGTGAGATTATCGGTTTTCGGTCTATCACTCAAGACATTACCGAGCGCAAGCGGACTGAGGAGGCACTGCGGGAGAGCGAGGCACAATACCGACTGCTATCAGAGCATATGACGGACACCATATGGCTGATGGATATGAACCTCAAGACCATATACCAAAGTCCCTCCATTCTAAAAGTCCGCGGCTTCACTGTCGAGGAAATTTTAGAGATGCCGGTGGAGAAGCATTTAACACCGGAGTCGCTTAAGATAGCGACTGATGCGTTTTTAGAAGAGCTGCCCAAAATTGAGGCCGACCCGAATTACGATTTTGTGATAACGCTGGATCTAGAATATTACCGTAAAGATGGCACGACCATGTGGTCGGAAAATAAGTTCAGCGTCATACGGGACGTGAGCGGCAAAGCGGTATCCGTCCTCGGTGAGGCCAGGGACATAACCGATCGCAGGAAAGCGGAGGCAGCGCTGCGGGAGAGCGAGGGAAAATACCGTCTGCTATCAGAGCATATGACAGACACCATATGGCTGATGGATATGAACCTCAAGACCACTTACCAGAGCCCCTCCGCGGAAAAGCTGCGCGGCTTCACACTCCAAGAGATAAGGGACATGCCTCTGGAGAAACGCTTGACACCGGAATCGCTCAAACTGGCGTTTGAAGTGTTGTCAGAGGAGATACCCAGGATCGAGGCCGACCCTGACTACAATCCCGTCCGCAAATTAGATATTGAGTATTACTGCAAGGACGGCACAACCGTGTGGACGGAAACCAAGTTCAGTGTCATACGGGACCCGAGCGGCAAGCCCGTATCCATCCTGTCCGAGGCCAGAGATATAACCGACCGCAGGAAAGCAGAGGAGGCATTACGGGAATCCCAGGAAAAGTACCGGTCACTCGTAGAGAATATCAACGATGTTTTTTACACACTGGATAACCAGGGAAACATAACCTATGTCAGTCCGGTAGTTGAGCGATTTACCCAGTACAAGGTCAGTGATTTGATAGGGAAACCTTTTACCCCGCTTATTTACCCGGACGACCTGCCGGGCCTTTTAGACAGTCTCGACCGCCTGGTGTCCGGGGAACTGGAACCATGGGAATTCCGCATATTGGACAAAGACGGCAGGGTCATATTTGTTCGCACGTCCAGCCGGCCGCTGTATAAAGATGGAGAGATGGTGGGTATCGCAGCCCTGATGACGGATATCACCGAACGCAAGCAAATGGAGCAGAAGCTCGAGGAAATGGCGACGCATGACCATTTGACCGGTCTGCCAAACAGGGTTTTGCTGCTCGACCGTTTCAGAATTGCCGAAGCCATGGCCCACCGTAACAAAACCAGGCTTGCGATTATGTCATTGGACCTGGACAAGTTCAAAACGATCAATGATACGCTCGGACATGAAGCTGGTGATCAGGTGCTTAAGAATGTCAGCGCTCGGCTCAAGAACATCATACGTGCCAGCGATACGTTAGCCCGCATCGGTGGGGACGAGTTCGTGCTGGTTATGCAGGAGACCAAACGCAGGGAAGACGCTACTGCCATAGCACAAAAGATCGTGGATTCCTTTGCAGAGCCAATGCTAATTAACGGTCATAGCATAAATGTATCCACCAGCATAGGTATCGCTATTTACCCCGATGAAGCAGAAGACCTGGAAACCCTGATTAAAAAATCCGATGCCGCCATGTATTACTCCAAGGGTCACGGCAGGAATAGATTCAAGTTTTTCAGCGATGGCGATGTCCGGATGGGTGGAGATCACAGAAGCGGCCCACCCGTTCGGGATTAAATTCAGCGCAGCCGCTCGATCAGATTGCGCGCCCTTGCTACCAGTTCCGCCGCTTCTGCCGGCCCGATGGAGTACTTACCGTTGTACATCTCCCTGTGCCTTCTTTTCTCGGCCGCCTCGAATATCCTGAGTATACGGACGTCGTTTTCCGGCAATAACAGCCGGCAGAAAGCCAGCACTGAGGCGTGGTCGCTGGCAGCCATCGTGCGGTAGCCCTGTGACCGCATATAGGCGCAACATGCATCATAGACAGCATCGTAGGCCAAAGCAAAGCACCTGACGGGCTGCTTCTCGATATCCTGTGCAGCGCAGCCCAGGCCGTCGGCGGCCGATGACATCAGTGTTTTTATCACCAGGGGATCGGCAGCAGCTTCCCTGATCAGCCCCTCTTTAACCATCCTCTCAACCGTCATCTTTCAACCTCCCCGCCTTTACTGTTTTTAGCCGGCTACATTCACAGGTAGTTAATCCAGCCGCACTTCTCCTTCACCAACGGCGACATGGCGCGTAATTTCTCAACTATGCGCGGCAGCGCCTCCACCACTTTATCTATATCCTCCTCGGATGTCCATTTCCCCAGTGTAAACCTGACCGAGCCGCGTGCCCGCTCAACCGGTATGCCCAATGCCATCAGAACATGTGACGGCTCAGAGCTGGACGAACTGCAGGCCGAGCCGGTGGAAGCGCAAATACCCTCGGCGTCCAGGTACATCAGGATCGATTCACCTTCGATAAAGTCGAAACTGAAATTGGTGTTATTGGGCAGGCGTGACGTCCTGTGGCCGTTAAGATAAACGTCGGCCACCCTTCCCATAACCGAATCGATCAGCCGGTCACGGCACTTCACGAGCCTGCCTGCCTCTTCTCCCATACCGGCGATGGCGATCTCAGCTGCTTTTCCGAATCCGGCGATGCCGGGCACGTTCTCCGTGCCGGCGCGCCTCTCGTTTTCCTGCTCGCCGCCGTGCAGCAGCGGCGCTATACGGGTGCCCTCACGCACATAGAGCATACCCACGCCCTTGGGGCCATAAAGCTTATGCGCCGACACCGACAGCAGGTCGATACCCAGCCTATCGACATCTATGGGCAGGTGTCCCGCGGTCTGGACCGCATCGACGTGAAAATACACGCCGGCCTGCCGTGTGATGCGGCTGATCTCCTCTATCGGCTGGATGGCGCCCACCTCATTATTGGCATGCATGACCGAGACCAGCAGGGTCTTTTGCGTAATGCTTTTCTTAATATTTTCAGGCTCCACCATGCCGCATTTATCAACCGGCACCACAGTGACATCGAAGCCCAGATTTTTCATGTAGTCACACGTGTTGAGCACGGCATGGTGCTCGATGGACGTGGTAATGATATGGTTACCTCTTTCCCTGTTGGCCAGGCAAACCCCTTTTATAGCATGGTTATCCGCCTCCGTTCCGCCACCGGTGAAGACCACTTCCTCCGGCCTGCATGCGATGAGTGCAGCAACCTTCGTACGTGCCTGATCGACGGCATCCCTGGCCTCCTGCCCCATCGAATGTATACTGGACGGATTGCCGAATCTCCGGCTGAAATAGGGCTGCATCGTTTCAGCCACCTCCGGCAGCATGGGTGTGGTGGCTGCATAGTCCATATAAATGTGTTTCATAGAATCCTCAAGTCCAGATTTATCCCTCTATTTTAGCGCAAAAGCTTTTACGATTTAACCTTCGTTCATTGGGCGATACCGCCCCCCAAAACCACATCGCCATCGTAGAATACGATCGACTGCCCGCGCGCGGCGCCAACCTGAGGTTTTTTGTATCTGACGACTAACTTCCCGTCATCGAGCGGAGATATGACCGCTTCGTAACCTGCGTGCGAACTCCTGATCCTGACAATTACCCGCATGTCCTCTGCCGGAGATTCCCGGGCAATCCAGTTGGTATCAGATACGATCTGCTCTTCAGTTTGCAGTTCCTCCAGGCTACCAACAACTACCGTGTTCGTTTCAGCCCTGACGTCGACCACGAATAAGGGTTCCCTGTAGGCAATGCCCAGTCCCCTGCGCTGCCCGGGAGTGAAATAGACGATGCCCCTGTGCCTTCCCAGCACGTTGCCCTGCCGGTCCACAACGGGACCCGGAGTACATTTCCCCTCAAATAGCGGTGAATAATCGCCCCCGGCGAAATCCTGGCTCTCCTTACCGGTTTCAATGTCCAGTTGCATTTCCGCGCACATTTTTCGCACATCCTGCTTGAGTAGCTCGCCCAGCGGGAACAGCGTGCGAGCCAGTTGCCGCTGGCTCAGCCCGTAGAGGAAATATGATTGGTCTTTCTTTACGTCGCGCCCTTTTTTCAACAGGTGACGGCCGTCGTAGCCCTTACTTACGCGCGCATAGTGTCCGGTTGCGAAGAAATCCGCTCCAATGCCACAGTCCAGCGCCTTCCGCCACAATAAGTCAAACTTGATCAACCGGTTGCAGCGCACGCAAGGATTAGGCGTTCTCCCCAACAGGTACTCGCTGTAAAAGTAGTTCAGCACATGTTCACGAAACTCGTCTGCCAGATCGATCACCTTAAAAGGTACTCCCAGTTTGACGGCAACCCGCCTGGCGTTTTCAATGCCATCCTGCTGTCCCGGACTGAAGCAACTGCCGCGACACACCGGGCTCCCCTCATTCCATGTTTTCATGGTTACACCGGTGACCCGGTAGCCCTGGTTTACCAGCAAGGCGGCGGCCACCGATGAATCGATGCCTCCGCTCATCCCTATAATTACTTTCGGTTTACCTTTGCTGCCCATTTACAGAGAAATTATATCACCGCCTTATTCCATGCCTGCCATCATGGCGCCCAGATAAATGGGCTCATAGGCATCGAACTGTATATCACGCACGTGACGCATCCCTTCCCACATTATCTTGTAGCCTTTCATCTTGCTGGTGAATCCGATCTTTTTCTGCCAGAAATCTATCTCCTCTTTCGTTCCCTCCCTGACCTCGCCGGCTTTCCCCAGCAGCCTGACGCCCGGCGGTGACGGAAATCTGCCGTCCATCAACGCCTTGCCCCAGAACATCTTATCAGCGTTGATCGCCATCACGCAGACGCGCGGATTATGCCTGAGGTTCTCCGGCAACCTTGAAGGAAACTCCTCAAAATAGAAGCCGGTCCTGTTTTCCCTCAGTGCAAGCCCCCCGATGGGTGTGACATGCGGGGAACCATCGGGATTTACGGTTGCTACTGCGTAGTGGAAACAGCTCTTGTACGCTTGCTCAAATATCTTAATGATCTCGTCCCAGTGATTTCCGATCTCCATATAAGACCTCCTCGTAATTTGTGCCCTTACCTCACATATAGCAGCACCGCAGTCAGAGCCATCAGCCGATGGACAAAGCCCTGACGAACAACTCCATAAAATCAGGCCTGTCAGCGAGCTCCAGGTACTTCACCCGGCTTGCCATCGCCTCGGCCTTTTTGCGGGCTGCGGTGGATACGAGCACCATGCAGGCGCCCGCGCCGGCCGCATTGCCGACCTGGCTGAAACGCCTTAACGGCAGGTCGGGCAGCATACCTACTCTGATCGCGCTTTTTATATCGATGTAGTTCCCGAACGTTCCGGCAATGATAACGCGCCTGACATCCCGTGCAACCATGTCCGCTGAACGTAATAGAACGTTGATCCCCGTGCGGATGGCTGCCTTGGCCAGCTGCAACTCCCTGATATCGCCCTGTGTGATCACGATATCTTCATCGCTGGCCGACCTGTCTCTGCCGGCGATCAAAATCTCCGGCTGTCCCCCATTCACACGCACAAGAGGATGGTCCCTGTGCATCCTGCCTCCTGAGTCGATTATGCCGGCGCCGGACATCTGGGCCACGACATCCAGAATGCCTGAGCCACAGATCCCGGCCGGCCTGTGCCCCCCGATGGTCCTGTATCCGACCCTGCCATCTTTTATCACTATCTTATCGATCGCCCCAGCCGAGGCCTTCATACCGTGTTTTATATGCCCCCCCTCGAAGGCCGGGCCGGAAGCGCAGGATACACTGGTAATATCGTCGTCGCCCGCCAGCGATATCTCGGTATTGGTGCCGATATCGACGATAAGAGTGGCCGATTTGAGATTGCCGGCATCCGTTGCCGCCAGCACCGCAACATGGTCGCCGCCCACATATCCTCCTATATTGGGGAGTAAATATACCCCGGCATCCGACGCCGATTTAAGCCCCAGCTCATTTGCGCTGATATCCACGGGATCTTTCGTCCATGGCAGATAAGGCGCGCGGGCAAGCTGGTCGACCGGCAATCCGAGCAGTAGATGATGCATCGCCGTATTGCCACATATGGATACTTTGATGATCAGCCCTGGCGCGCAATCCGCACTCCTGCACAGCTCCCCGATCAGGTCATCGATCGCTGCAATCGCTTTTTTCTGCAGCTTTCTGCCGCCGTCGTTCGAGCTCATGGCGTACGTGATGCGGCTGATGACGTCATCACCATAGATAGCCTGAGGATTGGCCACGGCGCAGCTGCTCAGTATGCAGCCGTCAGTGAGATCAATCAGATATCCTGCTATCTTGGTAGTGCCCAGATCGACAGCCACGCCATAAATCCTGCCGGTACTTCTTACCCTGTGATTCGGAACAACCCTGGCCAGCAGTTCTTCTTTAAATGCGGGGGTTGAAGTCAGTCCCTTATCGGGTGGCAGGTAAATTATCAGATCGCCTGCAGGCCTGGTCTGGCAGGCCAGCCGCCAGCCGCGCTCCAATTCATCGTGCGAGAGTTTCTTTAATTCGTTCGGCGCCGGCGGGCTGACAGTACCCTTCTCGATGCGCACCCTGCAGGAGCGGCACTTTCCCTGGCCGCCGCAGACGCTGTCTATTTCGATACGATTCTCGCGGCAGCAACTGAGTATGTCGGTACGAGCGCTGCATGAAACGCTCCGCCTCGAAGGTTTGAATAAAATTTTATATTCCTTCATTTACCCATCCGACATTAATTCGTGATTATATCATGTGCTGCGACAGATAATAATCGATTTTTGCCTTTTTTAACTGATCCCGGCCGCGTTGACGGATAAATCAACATTACTTGCTTTTAGGCGACCATTAACCTAAAATTTTCTCGTAATAAATTCAGCGCCGTATTTCCAGGCCCTCCGGTCACGCCGGCCGGAGGGTTTAAATGTAAACCAGAACGCCCCGGAGGATAAATCATGAAACAGGACCAGTTTGAAAAATTCAAGGGATCGGCTGATTATGTCATCTCAGATGCGCTTAAAAACGCCGTGAATGTATCTATCGTGCTCAAAAGGCCGCTTCTGGTAAGAGGCGAGCCGGGCACGGGCAAGACGCTGCTGTCGCACAGCATCTCAGTATCGCTGGGCAAGCCGCTGATACGCTGGCATATCAAATCCACCACCAAGGCCGCCGAAGGCCTGTATGTTTACGATACAGTGCAGCGCCTTAACGACAGCCGTTTCGGCGGCAAGGATGTCTCCAATATCAAGCACTATATCAAGCTGGGAAAGCTCGGGCAGGCTTTTACGGCGCCCGAGCAGGTAGTGCTGCTGATCGATGAGGTGGACAAGGCTGACCTGGAGTTCCCCAACGACCTGCTCAACGAGCTGGATGAGATGAGTTTCTACATCCCCGAGACCGATGAGACAATCTCTGCCAAACACCGCCCCGTCGTCATCATCACCAGTAACAATGAGAAGGAACTGCCGGATGCCTTCCTGCGCCGCTGTATCTTCCACTATATCGAATTTCCGGAACCGCCTCTGATGGAAGAGATAGTCAAGGTGCACTTCCCCGACATTAAAAACGCTCTGCTCAAGGAGGCACTGGATACTTTTTACACATTGCGCAAGATCGACGACTTCCGCAAAAAGCCCTCCACCAGCGAATTGATCGACTGGATACAGGCGCTGATGGCCAGCGGCCTGGACGGCAAGATCAAGGATGGCGAGATTCCTTTCCTGGGCACGCTGATCAAGAAGGAAAACGACATCGATTTCTACGTGACGCACCACGTTAAAAAGAAGGCGCAGACGCAGGGTTATAATGTATACGGGAACTGAGTAAATCCGCCATGAGTTAAGCCGGCTATGTTTACTCCCTTTTTCTATACGCTCAAAGACAAGAAGGTGCCTGTCTCCATCAATGAGTGGATGATCCTGATGGAGGCCCTCGACAAGCGCCTCATTCGCAATATGAGCGACTTCTACTACCTTGCGCGCGCCATACTGGTTAAGAGCGAAACCCATTTCGACCAGTACGATGTCGCCTTTCAGGAATATTTCGGGGGCATAGCCCCTCCCTTCGAGGTCACCGAGGAGTTGGTTCAATGGCTGATGAATCCCAGAAACAGGCCCGAGCTCACGCCGGAGGAACTGGCTGCCATCCAGAAGATGGACCTGGAGGAGTTGCTCAGGGAGTTCGAGAAGCGCCTCAAGGAGCAGAAGGAACGCCATGACGGGGGCAACTACTGGATCGGCACGGGTGGCACCTCTCCTTTCGGCCACTCGGGCAAAAATCCCCAGGGCATGCTGGTGGGCGGCCCAGGGGGCATGCGCAGCGCCGTCCGCATCGCTGAACAAAGGTATTTTCGCAACTACCGGGACGACGTCACTCTGGATATCCGCCAGATTAAAGTCGCCCTCAAACAGCTCCGTCAGTTGAACCGGGCCGGCCCCGAGGACGAGCTCGACCTGGACCGTACCATCGATGCCACGTGCAAGAACGCGGGCGAGATCGAGTTTAAATGGAAGCGTCCCCGTAAGAACAGCATCAAGCTGCTGCTCATCATGGACGCCGGCGGGTCAATGGAGCCCTACGCAGACCTTTGCAGCCAGCTTTTCTCAGCCGCCAACTCCCTCAGCCATTTCCGTGCATTCAAATACTATTACTTCCACAACTGTCCCTACGATGTGCTCTACAGCGATATCCAGCAGCGCAAGGGGGAACCCATCGAGCACCTGTTGAAAGTGCTGGAACCCGACTACAAGGTGATCTTTGTGGGAGACGCCTGCATGGCCTATTCAGAGCTGATGGACCGCTTCGGCGACCTCTATTTTCACGGGTATCAGAAGCACGCCGGCATCGACAGGCTCAAGCAGTTCAGGTCTCACTTCAGTCATGTCGTCTGGCTCAATCCCGAGACATCCGTGCTGCGCAGCTACCCTACGGTGCAGATTATCGCCAAGCTCTTCCCCATGTACAACCTCTCGCTGGAAGGCCTCAACCGCGCCGTAAAAAAGCTGGTCTCCAAACTGTAACCATTACGTACATCAGATAGACAAAGGACGGTCGTACAGCTATAATCCCGATATGCCAACCAGGCTTAAAAAGCTCATAACGAACGCTGAGATAGACAGTGCTGTACAGAGGCTGGCCTCCGAGATAAAGAGAGACTACCGGCGCAAGAATCCCCTTCTCATCGGCATCCTCAAGGGGTCCTTTGTTTTTATGGCCGACCTGGTGCGCAGGCTGGATATTCCGCTGGAGGTCGATTTCGTGCGGCTGTCCAGCTACGGCAGCGGCACCGAGTCCTCGGGCAAGGTCAGGATACTGGGGAAACTGACTGAGCCGGTGGAGGGACGCCATATCATCGTGGTGGAGGACATCATCGATACCGGCCTGACCACCGCCCATTTTCTTAATTACATAAAGCGAAAAAACCCGGCATCGGTCGTCCTTTGCGCGCTGACCGAAAAGCCCGCCCGGCGCAAGGTGAACGTGAAGATCGACTACCTCGGCTTTACCGTACCCAATAAGTTTATCGTCGGCTACGGCATCGACTACAACGAGAAATACCGCAACCTGCCGGATATCTGCTATATTGAGTAAGATCGCTTCTCCGTGAGTTTATCCTGTCCGTTATTACCTGTCATATGCGTATATGTTCATTGACATATACCCACCCCCCTCGTATATACTTTACAAGTTTGGCCGATAACTGAGATAGGGAGGAACTTGAAAATTATAGAGTAGCATCCGCTCACTGGCAATTGTTTTTTACGTTACGTATACAAACTTATTTGGGAGGAGTCGTGTTAAAAAAGCTACATTATCTGGCCGCAGCCATGGTTCTATTGTCCTTATTATTGTTCTCGTTTGGTCCGCCTGCCGTCGTTTCTGCGGCGGATCGTCCCACATTTACAGGCGTGGACCCCACCAGCGCCTTGCAAGGGGCCACGGTTTCTGTGACCATATTGCCCACCGAGGGTTGGGGGGATAACTATGAACTTCAGGACAGCACACTCGGAGTTAATTGCGTAGATTTAGGACCGGGCATAACATTACTTGGTTATGGAACTCACTACGCCCCTGGCGCATGCTTGAAAATAAGCATACGTATTGACGCTGGTGCGGCGCCCGGTCTCAGGAATTGTGTGTTGCATGCTCAAAACGCATCTGGCTCAGATAAATTTGACTTAACGCTACCTAACGCCTTCACGGTTAATCCGGCAGGCCCCGTGCCCACCAAGGTGCAGGTGGAGACGGCTGCTAATGGCAGCGGCACCGTGGTGCCCGCCCAGAACATCCTGACGGGCAGCGCCATCACAGTTTATGCTATCACCCGGGATGCGTCCGACGTATTTATAGCTAACGTGGCTGCGGATGCCTGGTCATTGCAGAGCATCACCGGCGGCGTGGTCGCCGGCGACCTGGTCCCCAGCGGGGACAGCAAGAGCGCAGTGTTCACCGGCCATGCTGCGGGGACGGCGCAGATTCAGGCAACCTCGGGAATCCTGGCCACCACCAACTCCGGCACATTGACCGTGACCACTATACCTCCTCCACCTCCTCCTCCTACTACAAGCACCATCACGGCGACCACCGGCACGGGCGGCAGCATAACTCCGTCAGGCGCCGTAATAGTCAACAACGGCGCAAACCAGACTTTCACCATCACGCCGAACGGCGGCTGGCTGGTTGCCTACGTTCTGGTGGATGGCAGTTCAGTTGGGAGGGCATCGACTTATACATTCACCAATGTCACCACCAACCATACTATCAATGCCAGTTTTATTCCCCAGCAACCTGGTATAGGGTCTTCAGGTGGTGGTTCTTCAAGCAGTTCGGGCGGGCCTGCAGCCCAGTCGCCGGTGAGCCTGGCCAACATACAGGTGCAAAGCGCTACACTTTCGGCCACCAAAGTTGGTCCGGGACAGGCTGTGACCGTGACGGCCAACGTAGCCAACACGGGGACGGGCAAAGGCACTACGGCCGTCAAGCTGTACGTCAACGGTCTTGAGGAATCGAGCAAGGGAGTGGCCGTTAGCAGTGGCAGCAGCACGCCTGTTAGCTTCAGCGTGAGCCGAAACGAGCCGGGCGCCTACACGGTATATGTCGGCGGCGTGTCAGCCGGCAGCTTCACGGTTGAGCAGTTCACCGACGGCAACATCATCCTCTATGTCAGCGGCGCACTGGTACTGATAGCAATCGTCGGGGCTATCGTATATTTCGCCAGGCGACGTACCGTTTCCTGAATAACGTTTTCTTGCTGATTAACAAGTGGGCGCGGCTTCGGCTGCGCCCATTCTATATATCGCAGGCCGAAAAGTACCACTCTACGGTCATATCTGCTATATTGATTAAACAAGTGACATGAACCTGCCAGATTTAATTGCGGTGGCGAGGGGCGACAGACCTGCGGACCTTCTGCTGAAAAACGCCGGCATCGTCAACGTTTTCACCAGCAGCATCGAAGAAAGCAGCGTTGCCGTCTATAACGGGCGCATCGCCGGCATCGGCGACTACACAGAGGCCCGCGAGGTCATAGACCTCAAGGGCGCGTTCCTGGCGCCCGGCTTCATCAACGGCCACATTCACATTGAAAGCTCGATGCTGCACCCGGCGAATTACGCCCGGACCGTGGTGCCGCACGGAACGACCTCCATATCCACAGACCTGCACGAGATTACCAACGTATCGGGCATAGCGGGCATACGTTTCGTCATGAACTGCGCGCGAAATCTGCCGCTGGACTTCTTCTTCCAGGCAGCGTCCTGCGTGCCCGCCACGCATATGGAGACGTCGGGCGCTTCGATTACGGCTTCCGACATCCGGCGGCTGCTTAAATGGAAGAACAACATCGGCCTGGGCGAGATGATGAACTACCCGGGCGTGATCAACGCCTTCCCGCCGGTGATAGATGAAATAGTTGCCGCTGATGGCCATGTGATCGCCGGGCATGCGCCCGGCCTGAGGGGAAAGCAGCTGAACGCCTATGTATCCGCCGGCATCTACTCCGACCACGAGAACTCGGAGCTCGAAGAGAGCAGGGAGAAGCTCTCGCGAGGCCTCTTCCTTATGATCAGGGAGGGCACGTCCGAGAAAAATCTGGAAGACCTGATCTGGCTGGTAACGGACAAGACCTGGCACAGGTGTATGTTCGTGGTGGACGACCCAGCTGTTCGGACCTGCTGCGGGACGGGGACGTGGACGCAGTGGTAAGAAAGGCCATCGGAATGGGGCTGGATCCCATCAGGGCCATCCAACTGGTCACTCTCACTCCCGCCGAGTACTTCCGCCTGCACGACCTGGGCCGCATCGCGCCGGGCAGCAGGGCCAACCTGGTAACAATTAAAAATCTGGAGAAGCTGGATATAGACATGGTCTTCTATAACGGCAATCTGGCGGCGAAGGGAGGCAGATACCTGGGAAGCACTACAGTGAAAACGCCGGCCCGCCTGATGAAATCGATCAACTATAAACCGTTCAAGCCGTCCGCCCTGGAGCTGGTCTCAAAGAACGACCATTTCCCCGTCATCGAGATCGTACCCGGCCAGATAATAACTAAAAAACAGATGGTGAAGATCGGACAGGGCGTATTCCGGCCCGACACGGCCAGGGACCTGCTCAAAGCTGTGGTGGTTGAAAGACACAAGGCCACCGGCAATATCGGCCTGGGCGTCGTGCGGGGATTCGGACTTGAAGAGGGCGCCATCGCATCCACCATAGCTCATGATTCGCACAATATCGTGGTGGTTGGCGTCAGCGATCAAGATATTCTGGCAGCGGTGAAAGCCGTCAGGGAGATGCAGGGCGGATTAGTAGTATGCCGCGACGCAAAACCCATTGCCAGGCTTCCACTGTCCATTTGCGGCCTGCTCTCGCCTGACCCGGCGGAGAAGGTCTCAGCTCAATTCGAGCACCTGGAACGGGTGGCAGCCGGCCTGGGCAAGCTTCCGCCGGCCCCCTTTGCACTTCTGTCCTTTATAGCGCTGCCGGTCATACCCGAGCTGCGGCTTACCGATATGGGCATAGTCGACGTAATCCAGTTTAAATTATTGACCGACATTTAAGAGGAGCAGCTGATGGCATATGAAACATTGCTGGTAGAAAAAAAGGACGGTATAGCGTTGGTGACCTTCAACCGCCCCGACAAACTGAACACACTCAACACCCGGCTTCGTTTTGACCTGCGGGACCTGATGGCCGAGTTCAGGTACGACCTTGAGACAAGGGTGATTATCTTCACCGGTGCCGGACGGGCATTTTCGGCCGGTTTCGACCTGCGAATAGACGCTCTCAAGGAACATGCATCTCAAAAAGAGATGCCCAACGAGCGGATATGGCAGCTGTTCTTCCTGGACCTGATGTCGGCCATCGAGAACCTGGAGCAGGTTACAATCGCCGCTATCAATGGTCCCGCCATGGGAGGAGGATTCTGCCTTGCCTTGAACTGCGACTTCCGCATAATGGCCGATAATGCCAGGCTGGGTGTCCCCGAAACCGGCCTGGGCGTATATCTGAGCTGGGGATCGACCCCCAGGCTGGTATCCCTGCTCGGCCCCGCAAAAGCCAAGGAATTCATCATGACCTGTGATCCTGTAAACGCCGATGAAGCTTTGAGGATAGGCATGGTCAACAGAGTAGTACCTCCCGATAAACTGATCTCCGCCAGCTATGAGCTTGCCGGCAAGATCATGCGCAGGGGACCATTGGCCATTCGCATTACTAAAAAGCAGGTGAACGCAGCCTCGGTAGCCCGCATGTCAGATCTCCACCTCTTCGAATCCGAGTTGTGGGAGAGGAACCAGATATCCCCCGACCTGCAGGAGGGCATTATGGCCTCCATTGAGAAACGACCGCCATCATTCAAGACCGAGGCTGGAGTACCCAAATTCGATTTACCCGATTGATAAAATGAATACAAAGATATTAATGGGAGGTTGTGACTATGGATAAAGAGAAGCTGGCCTGGCAGTACGTGAAGAAATGGGCGGAGGAAACACCGGAAAGGGAGGCGCTGGTCTACAAGGATAGGCGGATTACATACAAGACATTCTATGAGAGAACGGTCAACGTGGCGAAACTATTGCTCGAACTGGGAGTTAAAAAGGGAGACAGGGTATTTACACTTTCCGCGGCTCGCGATGAGTTCGAGTACATCTATATGGCGACGGCCATGGTGGGCGGGATCTGGTTCGGGCTCAATCCGCGCTATACGCGCGATGAGTTCCTTTACATGGTCGGTGACGCCAAGCCCAAGATCGGATTTGCGGTCAGAAACTACGATGCCCTGATGCGCGACTACAAGGACGACCTGATCGCGCTTAAGGACGCCAATCCTGAACTGGAACGACTGATCATTATAGATAATCCCTGGGAGGGCACCTTCAGTTGGGAGCAGGAGCTGGTCAAAGACCACAGCAACCTGGATGCCGCCCTGAAAAAGCGCATATCTGAAGTGAAAGCAGATGACCCGGCTTTGATCATTTATACCTCAGGGACCACAGGCAAACCCAAGGGGGCGTTGCTCACACATAAGAACATGATCGCCAGCGCTGCCGCCCAGAATGCTCGCTTCATGGCGCCCAACAGCAAGCGCGGCGAGGGCAAGGCCCTCATCCATTTTCCCATCAACCACGTTGCCTGCGCGGTGGAGCTTGTCATGGGCTGCCTGCACTGGGGAGCCACCATGGTATTGATGGACCGCTTCGATCCGGCGGCTACTCTCAAGACGGTGCAGGACGAGAAAATCACATTCATGGGACAGGTGCCGGCCATGTTCATGCTGCAGTTCACGCTACCGGATTTCGACAGCTACGACCTGTCCAGCCTCAAGACCATCATCTGGGCCGGCTCAGCAGCGCCGGAATCGATGGTCAAAAGACTGTCGAAGACCGGAGCAACACTGATGACCGGATATGGACAGACCGAGAACGCCGGCTTTATCACGTACACCAAACCGGGCGACTCTATGGATGACCTGATTCAGACGGCCGGTAAATGCTATCCCCCGTTCAAAATAAAACTGATGGACGGCAAGGGTAAGGAGGTCGGCCGCGGGGAAGTGGGCGAGATATGGATGAAAGGCGACCTGGTGATGAAAGGATACTGGCAACGTCCCGAGGCCACGGCCGAGACCATTACGCGGGACGGCTGGCTCAAATCCGGCGACCTGGCCACCATAGATGACCGGGGCTATATCAAGATCGTAGGACGCACCAAAGAGATGTTCAAATCAGGCGGCTACAACGTTTATCCGCGCGAGATTGAGGCTGTCATCGAGCAATATCCCGGCATAGCCTTCGTCACAGTCATTCCCATACCGGACGAGACCTGGCAGGAGGTGGGCAAGGCCTATATCATGCCGGTACCGGGCAAGAATGTCGACGTAGAGGAGATACGCGAGCTGTGTAAAAAGCACCTGGCCAACTATAAGGTGCCGAAGCAGTTCGAGGTCAGGCCGCTGCTTCCGCTGCTGGCCAGCGGAAAGGTGGACCGGCGCGCCCTGGTGGAAGAGGAAAAGGCATCCCGGCAGAAGTGAGTATGCCAGAAAGACTGAATCCCGCTTTTTAAAGGCGGGATTCATATCCTGTTACTCTAAATTGATTTAACCGGCCTGTCTGGCTTTCAGACGGGCGCTCTGCGCCAGCGCCCGTATGGCCTCGAGCAGGTCCTGCCTGCGGCAGTCCTTGGTCAGGTACCAGCTTGCGCCGGAAGCCAGGGCATCCCCCGCGTAATCGCCATATACGGTAAGGAAAAGTATCTTGACGTCGGGCATGATCTTCTTGATGGCCCGTATAGCAGTCGGCCCGTCCATGCGCGGCATCTGGCCGTCCATGAGTATGACATCGGGCTGCAGCTTTTCAGCCTTCTCCAGGGCGTCCAGCCCGTCGACAGCCTGGCCTACCACCTCAATATCCTTGTGCCCGTCGAAGATGCTCTTAAGCCCTTCACGCACAACTTCATTATCGTCTGTAATCAGTACTTTAATCGGTTCTTCCATTATTCCCCTTTATAAATCAATATACAATTGTATTCACATACTTAATACATTCTAAGTCTAACGTATTTACCGGGCGGGCATAATCGGGATATAGGTTGGTTTTGCAGGCCTTCCAAAGGTGACCGTAAAACCTGTCCAAAAGGACGGGCGAAATCGTACTAAAGTATGATCATAGCTGGATTATTCCCCGCTTGAGCGCCGTTGTTACAGCCTCGGTGCGGGTCGTTACGTTCAATTTCTGGAAGATGCTGGTCACGTGGGTTTTAACCGTGCTCTGCGTGATGGAGAGTTGATCGCCGATATCTTTATTGGAAACGCCCTTGGCCACAAGGTCAAGAACTTCGATCTCCCTGTCGGACAGGGCATCCGCGCCTGTGCTTTTGCGGGACAGTTCCAAGGCCAGCTTATCCAGCACCTTGGTGGTAAAGACCGGCTGTATCAGCGATTCGCCGCGCGAGACAGCCCGTATGGCTTTGAAAAGATCTTCGCGGGGGGCATCCTTCAACAGGTAGCCCTTGGCACCGGCCTTGATGGCGGCGAAAAGGTACTCGTCATCGGAATACGTGGTAAAAACTATAAATTTGATCTCCGGATTATCCTGCTTGATCCTGATCATGGCCTCAACGCCGTCCAGCTCAGGCATGCGTAAATCCATTAAAATAATATCGGGCGATAGCTCGGCCGCCCTCTGCACCGCCTCCAGACCGTTGGATGCCTGACCGACGATGGCGAAATCCGGCTGCCGCACCAGATTGCTCACGATACCATCCCTGACCACCTCATGATCATCTACGACGAGAATCTTAATCTGCTCCACTTTTTTACCTCCTACGACAGAGGGATCGACACCCTGATAACGGTCCCCTCTCCCTTACCGCTCTGCACTTCAAATTTTCCATTCTGACCCTGCGCCCTCTCCCGCATACTGATCAATCCGAAGCCTCCCGCTTTACCGATCTTGCCTTCCGGCCCGGGCGCAAAGCCCACGCCGTTATCCTTGATCGTCAGATCGACTCCTTTGCCCTCAAAACTAAGTGAAACATCCACATGCGTCGCCTGCGCGTGTTTGGCCACATTAGCCAGCGCCTCCTGGCATATACGGAAGATGGCGGTCCCGGTATCCGGTGGTATATCACGCTTTTGCCCGTACACTGTGAAAACGGCCTCTATGCCGTTGTCATGGCGGAACCTTTCCACCTCATGCTGAATAGCCTCATCCAGCTTGAGTTGTTCCAGCGCCTGCGGGCTCAAATTCCACACTGATCTGCGAGCCTCGGCCAGACTTTTTCGGGCCAGGCTGCGCGCCTGGTTCAGGTGCTTCTGCACGTCTTCACTGGTGTCGCCCAGCGCCTGCTCGGTGGCTTCAAGCTGCAGGATAATGCCGGTGAATCCCTGGGCCAGCGTATCGTGTATCTCGCGGGCCATGCGATTGCGTTCCTCCGTGACAGCCATAGACTTCATTTCCTGATAAAGCCGTGCATTATCGATGGCCACAGCCAGCTGATCGGCCAGAGTCTGCGCGGTAAACACGTCCGCCTCATCGAAGCTGTCAACTTCAGTACTTTCTATATCCAGCACACCCAGCACCCTACCACCCATACGCACGGGCACGGCCAGCTCGGACATTGTCTCGCCCAGACCCTCCTGCTTCCTGTAGCCGGGCTCCAGCTTGAGGTCGCTGACCAGCACATATTCTCCAGTACGGGCAGCCTTGCCGATTATGCCCTCTTCGTCCATCTCGAGCGGCACGCCCACCGGTATCACGGTTTTCTGTCCGCTGAAATGCAGTGTTTTAAGCATGAGTTTGCCCGAGCTCGGCTCAAACAGAAAGATATTGACATTGTGAAAATGAAAGGTCTGGCGCAGCAGATTGCCCACATAGGCCAGTAGTTCATCCAGGTTGACGATGGAACTGATCTTGCGGCT